>ERZ779875.469-NODE-469-length-39004-cov-290.146320_pt1 | contig 39004 bp, 62 predicted proteins | sample MGYA00511246_ERZ779875 | MGnify/ENA primary metagenome ERZ779875 (study PRJEB29588, sample SAMEA2155093) | human gut metagenome | biome: human gut; feature: human-associated habitat; material: faeces | place: Denmark | collected 2008/2010 ... | reverse complement strand
CATCTATGTTGCCAACCGCAGATTGTACCTCCGAGAACCCTTCGTTGCCTTTCCATGTTCCGAGCTTATTGAGCGCAGCGGTGAGACCCGAAGTATAGTTCGTAACGGCTTCAGTAGCGGAGTTGAGTTTGATGCCGAAGGTGTTCATTTTGTTCTTGGTATCAACTACAGCTTGGCTTGCATCGTCAGAGGACTTCTTGATTTTGTCGAAAGCCTCCTGTGTTATGTTACCATTTTTCAAGTCCTTCTCGGCATTGGCTAGCTTAGCATTCCATAGTTCTTCATTCTTGACTGCTGTCTGATATTCGAGAATAGACTGATTGAAACTGGTGATGGACGCAGCGAGGTTCTGCCACGTTGCATTCTGATCAGTTCCGAGGTAAGTGCGAATCTCCTGCATGAGGTCAACAACCTTCTGCTGTGTCTGAGTATCGGCTTGCTGAAATTTGTCAGTGTTGGTATAAGCATCTAGCTTTTCAAGCATTGGTTTGAGCATTTCCTTGCTCATATTACCCACACCACTCATTAGACCCTTCCAGTCAATGCCCATAGAGATACTTTCGTAGTCGAAGTTGGCGAGTGCTTTTTTCTTCTCCTGTTGGAGCGTCTTCTTCTCGCCTTCCGTCTGAGCCTTGGCAATCTTCTCCTCGTACTCCTCGGCAATGGCTTGCTTCTGCTGATAGAGAGAACCATACTCCTTCAAGTAGTCACGCATAGAGGTTAGGGCTTCCCTGTTGACCTCATCAAGCTTCTTGTTATATTCTTGGGTAGCGAGGTCTCTTGCCTTATTGAGGGCATTGGACTGAGCAGAGGTAAGGGTTACTTTCTTGCCAGCTTCCTTGTTTTTCTTCTTGAACTCGGCTTCCTGCTTGTCAATCTCGGCTTTGCGCTTGGCATAGTCGTTCTTGATTTGAGCAAGCTTCTTCTCCGTGCCTTCCTGCATGAGGGAGATAGTTTCATCTGTATTTTTCTGCTGCAAAGCCTTCAATCGGTTGTTTAACTCCTCTTGGGCTTTGATAGTCTTGTTTTCTTCCTTAATGCGAGTCTTACGAGCTGTAACTGCCGCTTTTGCTGTCCTTCCGCTTACATCACCACCTAGCTTCGAGTAGGCATCCTTTTTTGCCTTCAAGTTTTGTGTGGCAGTTTCGTATTGAGTGGCGGTATATTTGCTCTTATTTCTCTCCATAGCAGCAACCTTCTTCTTGGCTGCGTTGTATTCGCGCTGCGCCTTGTTGTAAGCTTGCTGATAGGTTTCCGTAGAACCTGTGTTAGCCAATGCTTGTGCCTTTTTTTTGGATTGGTTGAGGGATTGTTTGGCGGTGTTCCATTGAGCCCTAAAAATCAAAGGTATTATCGTTGCGCCAGTGACCGCCCAATTCCTCTTCATAGCTAAAAGGTTGTTCAGAACCTTTGTTTTCTCAGACTCCTGCATGCGGAGATTCAGATCAGCAGGATTCTTCTTGATGTCTTCTCGAAGACCTGCTATCTCTTTCTGAGCCTTATTGATGAATGCATCCAACCTACTTTCGCCTGTGGCGTAGTTGATGATTTCGTTGGCTGCTTGCCAGTCATTAGCAAGTGTCATAGCTTCATCATAGAAGTCAAAGATTTCTTGGCGTACACTTTCGTTCTCCTGCGCTTCTTGCAAGCGAACTTCGATAGGCTTTGCATTCTCGGCTGCTTGGTCTCGAAGTTGGATGATGTTGGAAAGCTTTTCTTCCGCTTGATCAAGGTCTTCTTGTGCCTGTTGAAGCTGACCTCCGAGTATCGACGATTGTCTTCCACCATTGTATGCTGCATCATCATGTAGTTGCTTGTTGAGACTTTCTATTTTTTGACGATACGTCTCTACTTCCTCAACAGCCTTATTGTACTTCAACTCATCCATGCTCTCGGCAACTTCCTTCTGTGTCTTGGCAAAATCGGCTGATGCAAGTTGAGCTTGTGAGTATTGCTCCGTTAGCTGAGGTGCGAGGTTGGAGAGTTTTTGGTAAGCTTCTGCCTTCTCGTATTCTGTAGCTGTCTCAGACTGAATTGTTCTGATAAGGCTTTCGATATTCTGCTGACGTTCCTTGACCTTGTTATCAAACTCATCCCATGCTTCATTGGATTTCCTTACTGCCGTTTCATGAGCCGTTTCTGCTGTAGCAAGCTTATATACGGCATAGGTTACTGCTGCGATGGTGGCAGCTATCCAAAAAAGAGGACTTGAGAACATAGAAGCATTCCATGCGTCCTGTGCCCTTTTGCAGAGAAGGGTGACCTGTGCCCATATTCCTTTGGCTGCGGTGTCTCTTGCGGTAGCTGCGGTATTCAAACCTTGAGATGCGGTGTTAGCCGTATTGGCTGCCGTATTTGCTTCTGTGGCTGCGGTTGCAGCGGTTTCTCTAGCCGTATGGAGTTGCTTTGCAATGTTATTCCTTTCATTAACGGCAGTATTGAGTTTGATTTCTGCTGTCTCTACCTTCTGCCCATCTGTATAGGATTCTAGGGCATCGTAAGCATCTTGGAGTGATTGAACCTCATTATCCTGCATAGCAAGTTTATTCTCCAATGCCTTCACTTCCTCTGCGGCTGCGGTGGCTGCGTCTGCCTTTGCTTTTGCCTGCGCCTGTAGTTCGGCAACGTAAGCCGCGACCTCTTCACGCTTAGATGCTACCAGCTCTGCCTGCACTGCTGATAATTGACCTTTGGCTACTGCTTCTTCAAGGTCTGTCTTCTTTGCTTCTTCCTTCATAGGGAGCAAAGATTCAAGGGCTGACAACTCGGCTGCATATCCTGCATTTGTTGTTGCTGTGTCAAAGGCTGCTATACTAACTGCCATTGCCTTATAAAGACCGATGGCAGATGCGGCTGCAAGGATAACCTCACCTATCTCCTTCCAATGGTCGATAACCTTAGATGTGATATCCAAAGCATCATTCATCAAGCCTTCCGTCTGTGTGCCGAGGTCATTGATAGCCATTTCGATGGTGTCTTGGATATTGCTTATCTGACCCGTAATAGAGTGAGATTGCTTTTCCATCAATCCACCGAACTTGCCGCCTTCATTGGTAAGACTTTCGATAGCCTTCTTTACTTCGGGGAAACCTACCTTACCTGCTGTCACCAATTCCGAAACCTTATCCTTGGTAACTCCGAATTGCTTGGCAAGTTCCTCTGTCAAAGGAATACCGCGACCTGTAAATTGCATCAAGTCTCTTGTGAATAATCGACCTTGCACCATCGTGGTACCATAGAGCCATGTGAGGTCTTGCAGGTTCAATCCCAATCCTGCGGATACGTCACCGAGCCTTCTCATAGTTTCAGTAATCTCGTTGGCTGCAAATCCGTATGCGAGGAGTTGCTTTGCGCCATTTACCACACCCTTCATGTCAAAAGGTGTAGAAGCAGCAAGGTTGGCGAGGTCCGAAATCATTCCCTTTGCCTTCTGTCCACTACCGAGCATGGTTTCGAAAGCAATCTCAAACTGCTGAAACTCTCCTCGGACAGTACCCAGTGTGCTGATGATTTCCTTTGCCGTAAAGCCAGCGAAAGCCAACGATGCAACAGACTTGATGCGATTGAAAACATTCTCAATGCTCTGACCCTGCTGCTCGACTACTCTTGCTGTCTGTGATACTCCATCCTGCACCCCTCGAAAGGCTTTCAGTACGGATGAATTGTCACCTGTTATGTCAAACTTGATACTTGCCATTTTTTTATTCTGTCAATTACGTAAAAGTGCACCTCCTCACCCAAACCTTTATTCTTTACTTTTTCCTTGTTAGTGTTGGAGGTTAAATTGGATTTTCTTCGCTCTGTCTGATCAGCTCCATGATGTCCTCTTTGTTATTTCCGCTGAAGACCTTTTCTGTTGCTGATGGGATGTGAGCCTTCTTTCTTTCCTCATCGGATAGGTAGATTGAAGTTATCTTATCCTTCATCATAAGCGTGAGGTTGTTGTATGATATTTCCCACAGAACATAGTCAAGGGTCCACTTGTATCTATCGCAAGCTGCGTCTATGAGAGAGCCCCAAATGGTTCTGCCACCAAAGATATACTGATTACTGGAGTCTTTGGCTTGGTTTATCTTCTCCATACGCTCCGCTTCCTTGTCTATCCCACATTCTGTGATGATGTCGTGAAGCTTGTTGTCTGAGAGTATGGTTATGAGAAGGGTTGCTATGTCATCGTTATCACAGAACTTGAAGATGATGTTTTCCCTAGCCTTCAATATGCGTGAACTGAGCATATCGGATTTCTTCTGAAGAGTGTGGTAGGCTATTAGCTTACAGCAGAGACTTCGATTCTCACTTACTACACGGAGTGCTTCAATTAGTGGATTCAGCTTTAAGTTATCATCTTTGATACCTATCTGCTTAATCAATGGAGCAGTCAAATACATCTTGCCTAAAGTCTGAGGGTAGATAAACAAATGCCTTCTACCTACCTGTATGCCTATAGGAGTATCTGTTAACACCATGGCTATCTTAGTACCAATTTCGATGTCATTCTTCATAAGCCAATAAAATTTGTTAGCACCCAAGACAGGACTCGAACCTGCGTCTTTCAACCAGCATTTTAAAGACCAACTGGATTTCATGTGACGGACTTTGGTCTCGCTCTAACCAACTGAGCTACTTGGGTAGGTTGCCGGCTGATAACCCTCAGTCGGCCGAAGGGATATTAGAATATGCCTATTTCTCTGTGTAGGTTTCCGTGATTTCAGCAGGAGGGGTATCGCCGTCCTGTGGTTTCTTGAAAGTCAAGGCATACTTTCCACCTGTTGTCTTTGTGGCAGTAATGACACGCCAACGGTAAGCACAATATACGTCCTCACCCTTCGAGTTGACAGTCTTAGCCACCACGTCACCCTCTGGAATGAGAGCTGAGTGAGTGTACGTGATAAGAGCACCGCTCTCAGTTGTATAGGCCTCTTCTGCACCAACTGTTGTGTTACCCATATATACGCCAGGAAGCTCGGCGTCTTCCGGCTGGATAGCAATACGGTAGTTACCCTCTACGATACCATCGATGGTCTTGAACGGCTGCGACTGGTTCTTCTTAATGAAGAGCTGATATGCAGCCTCATAGGTTGACTTCTTTGTCTTGCGGTCAACAATTCCGCCACCTTCCTCAACCTGAGTCATTGTATCGCCTTTCGTTGGTGTAACAGTAGTAGTGCCGTCCTTTGGAGTAGGATGCTTATCCCACTCGTTCTTTTTGCTACCTACCTCTTGAACGTAGATAGAGCATTTGCCCCATGATGTTACTGACATAATCTTAATCGTTTATAGTTTGATACAATAATTTGTTATTAATGATGTGCTCACTTGTGCCTTCGCAAGCTATTACCCTCTGTTCGCTCATAGATAAGCGGAAATCCGATCCATGAACTGCTTCGAAGGTAGAGAAAGAGAGTTGACATAACTCACGTATCCTTGCCGTGTTCTCTTCCTTTTGGATATTGCCTTTCTTTGTGATAGCTTGATCTTGAACATAGATGTTTACATTCACGAAAGCTTCTTGGATTTGCGAGGTTTGATTTGCTAGTACAGAGATGCAAATATCTTCCTTACCAGTCGTACCAGTGCCATAATATGGTCTTCCCCGCTTGCAAAGACTACCAGTTACAGCAGCCTTTAATTTAGAAGAAGAGATAATGTTGTACACATCATCCTTGATATCAATATCCGATTTCATAGCCTTATCTGATTAATTCTACTTACAGCTTTATCCACAGCGAGCTTTAGTTTACCATCAACGACGGAACGAGCCCATAACTCAGTGGATGCAAGCACATCCTTATTTTCTTTAGCTTCTACAAAGTCTGCATAGTTCATAGCCGCGACTACTACCAATGCGTAAACCTGTGAGTATTCCTTGGCTAGGTCAGCTATCATTTGTCTTCCTTCTTGTGAACCATTAGAACCACTGCCTATGGAAGCGAAGGCTGATTCTACTTGTTTCCTTCCGTAGTCAAAGATGGCATAACCGATGGAGCTTCGCAGGTTTCCTGTATGGTCTATCCAACTTTCCTCTGCCGAGCGGTCTCTTATCCTTGCATTACATTCTTCTCCTAGCTTGGCATAAGCAGTGAGGATTTCTTGCTTTATTATCGCCATAGCGGACTGAAAAAAGTTATTGAGCGCAGACTGAGAGGTTGAGAGTTTTATACCCATATTTTACATTGCAGTTGATAACGATGGAAGCCGAGTACGACAAATTCCTTCACTTCGTTTCCGAAAAGCTTTACACGGATTTTGTCTCCGTACTCGAAATCTCTGCATGCTCTAGGAAGGTTGTAGATGGTGTAGGAATAGTTTTTAGCAGAACCATCGGGGATAGTGATGACGTTTGCCTTGCCAGCAGGTACAATATCACACTTGCAATAGTTCTCCACCCATTCTTCTGAGCCTTGAACATAGTCTCCATTATCGTCTTCATGCCCATCAGTTACGTGTAGGTAATCTATGGTATGAGCAGCGAAATCCAATACAGCCATATCTTAACCTCCTATATAAACCATCGGTTGACCCAGTGTAGGGGATTCACCGATGGTTTTGTATAACGCATTTATTCGAACTAACAGCCTTTCCTTATCCTTGTCAGATAGTGTTCCTATGCTCTTGTCAGACTCGGATAAACTTACAGCTTGTATGAGAGAGTACAGACAATCAGCAAGCACACCTTTCCATTCCTTGGACTGGGCAACCTCGAATGTATATTCATCATCACCACTAAGCTGACGTTCTATCATCTTATTTTCCACGAATCCTAAAGGGATAGGGTAGTGGATTTCATCAATCAATGCTTGCTTTATTGTCTTCATATCAATTCAAATTAAGCCTCTGGAGTGAGTTTAGAGAGTACTTCGGCTTCCTCCTCATCGCTGAGTGAGTTGAGAGCCTTAATCAGAGTCTCATCGGTTGAGTTAACCTTCACATTGGCACCAGCAGCCTTCAAAGCAGCGATGAGGTCAGCCTTCTTGTACTTCTTACCCTTGTAAGTTGTATACTGATCGGTAGTATCGGCAGTCTCGGCTTCCGTATCAACCTCCTCAGACTTGGTAGTAAGCATGTAAATCTGATCTACATCTTCGATTACTGGCAAGCATATAGCCTGTCCTGCGGTAACCTCCTGCAATGATGGCTCATTCTTTGAGTACTTGGAGATAAGCTTGTAGCTGTCAACGTTAGAATACTGAACACCTGCTACTCGGTTGGTATCCTCAGCAAGGGTACCCCAAACGAAAGAGCCTACGTTGGTGTTACAGATGAAGATGATGTTATTCTCATTCCATGGCTTAACTGATTTTGGCTTTCCGTTCTTCTCGATAATTACGGTTCGGTTGATAACCTTGATGGCTGCACCGAACTCATCCTCGAATGCTTCCGAGAAAGCTGACTCAGATGGTGTCTTGAGCTTTGTGTTTTCGGTATAAGTCTTACCCTCGTAGTCGGCAACAAGCTCTTTTGCCCATTGCTCTTTGCGGATTTTCTTAATCTGCGTCTTAGCGAGCATAACCTGTATGATGGTATTGTTATCGGCATTTGCCTTATCGAAGATTTTTTCGAAATCTTCTCGTGTTGTAATACCATTGGTTTCTGTTTTGAAGCAGTTTGCCTTAAAATATCCATAGTCAACACGGATAGCCTTACCCGAATTGTCTGCATCTTCAACGGCAATAATACCATTAGAAAGACCTGCCAAGAAGTTCATTTCGTTACGCTCTTCAAGACCGACAGAGCAAGCGACACCATCATTCATGAGCTTGTTGATGATACGAGCCTTTGCAGTTTCAGCAGCCTGTTTTGTTGATGTAGCCTGCTCAACCAAGCCTTGAGCCTGGAAAGAATTGGCTCTCGCTACAATATTCTCATACTGAGCCTTCATGATGTTGATGTTGTTGATATCAGACTCGAAAAGAATCTTCTTCATCGCAAGCTTTGGCAACTTTCCATTGGAGGTTGCGATTTGACCACGCTTCTTCAAAGGAATGTCCGAATCCATCTCAACGATGTCGGCAGCTACGTATGTGGTCTTAGCTGATGAACCTTCCCACTTCTGATCGGCAGAATACACATTGGTAAGCATCTCCTTGTAGAGGTAAGTGCGCTCATTCGGATTCTCCTTCTCCTTAACATATAAGCTAAGTTTAGGGAAGATAGCTCGGATAAACTGAATAAAAAGTGATTCGTTCATATAAACAATCTTTTAAGTTAAAAACTATAGCACAACTTAGTCATGCTCAAAAATAAGACTTGGGAGAGCGGTCTTGATGGCTGTTCTCTGAGTATCGTCCTTGAACTGATAAGGCATTGCCACATCATTCACGCGACCATTATCCATAATGGCAACCGCTTCACCCTTCATGCGTGAGCGAACGACAACACCAGCAAATTCTGCATCGCTAGCCTTGTCTTTGTACTTGCCATCTTCGGTTTCAAGTGGAGAATACTCATAAACATCATCTACCTTCTTGCGGACGATGATGTGACCTGCCTGAATAACCTCATCCTTTAAGTTGGCGTAGTCGAGTGCTCTACCGCCTGTGATACCACCGAGATACTGACGGATAACCACAGCGTCCTTACCCATGTCGTAGCCTTTGGTTTTTGGCTTGTAGTCTTCTGCTACCATAATCTAATAATTTATTAGTGAAACAATAGATGATTACATCTGAGCCAGCTTCTTGACTTCATCATCAGACATTAACTTATCTTCCTCCTTTTGCTGATGTGTCGTATCGGGAGCAGGGATTCGTCCAAGCTTTTCAAGACCCTTTTCGAGTCTTTCCTTGTTCTCTTCCTCAATATCTTCCTTCAACTCATCGAGGTAGTCCTCAAACTCCTCTTCATTTTCAAACTTCATGCGAGAGAAAGATTTAAGCCGACGCTCTCCGAACTTACCTGTGTCCTTCAGCAGCTCCCTTACCTTTGCGGTACGTCTACTGGTGGTATTGCCAGACTTCAATGCAGTTACATCGCCTTGGAGTGTAGTAACAGCAGTAGTAAGTCCCTTGATTGCGTTGAGGATAGCGGAGTCTTGATCATCATCGCTATCCTTCTTGCCCTTCTTGCCATTCTTGCCCTTCTGTGACGGACTTCTACGTGCTGGATCGTCATCATCATCTTGTTCATCATCTGGAGGAACATCGTCATCATCGGGTGCAGGATGAGCGTTTTTGTACTCTGAGACTTGGCGGTCTGCTGCGGACTGAGTTAACTGGAGTAGCGGCAAGACATCATCAATTGCGTCACTAATACCTTCACTAACTTCTTCGTCAGTAGCATCATCTTTGAGTTGAAGTTTGTTGGCAACATTGGCGGCAACACCCTTTAACTCCTTACGGCTGAACCCCAATGCCTTAATGTCTCGATTGGTTTTCAGCGCATCAAGAACTTTTCTGTAATACTTGTTCATTGCTAGTTGAGTTATATTTAACAAAAATGGTCTGCGAGCGAAATGCAGGCAGACCAAACGTAGAACTCGGTGTAAGAGCAATGTTACGAAAAGTTCTGTCACGTGCATCTTCACACGCTTTTATGGGTGCAAATATACGAAATGTTATTTAATCAACAAATAGTTTTGGTAAAAAAAGTGCAAAATTATTTTCATTTCAATAAACAAGGGAGAACTTCACAGCCCTCCCTTGGTAGATAAGATGCAATAAAAAATGCACTTAAATGTGCAAAATATCTTCTTTGTTCAAGTTAGATTCTTTTGGTATATAATTATAGGTCTGATGTATTTTATCAGCTTAGAACTTATAATTTTCCTTTATCGTGGTAAGAGTAATACTGATCTGATTTGCTACTGATGATAACGTGGTCCATAAAAAACAATCTCATTATTTCACAAGCCTTCTTTATCTTATATGTTATCTCATCATCGCACTTTGATGGAAAACAGCTAGGACTAGGGTGATTGTGTACCAATGCTATGGTAGTAGCATTGTATGAGATAGCTTCTTTGCATATCACTCTTACATCTACAGCCGTTTCTGAAATTCCACCTTTGGATAATCGAACCATTTTGATTAACTTGAAGTTGCTATCCATACAGAACAGATAAGATTCTTCTATTTCTAAATCCTTGACGTATGGTAAAATATAGTTATAGACGTCGATGGAACTACCTAAATCTATAAATTCTTGCGACTTCTCCTTCATAAATCTTCTGCCAAGTTCGAATGCTGCGAGTATAGCGGTAGCCTTCTTTTCACCTATTCCTTTGATAGATGTAAGCTCCTGCAGTGTTCTCTTGCTTGCCTTTCTCAATGAATGACTACCGTCAAAGATTTTTCTTATTGGTTCATTACCCTGTAGCATAGGGTCTATACCGATAATTGAAGCAATAAGATTCTCGTTACTCAGATTTTCTACCCCATATTCTTTTGCGTATGATGTGATAGAATCGTACTTGATAGTTCTTGCATTATCCTTCATAAGATACCTCCTCTATGTCTTTTGAATAATTGAACACAACATCAAAGCTGAATCCCAATTCAGTAACGAGGTAGAAATGAATATCCTCCCAGTCCCAGTTTGAAGGAATGCCTTTTATCTTTTTAGACTTTTCGGCATCCATTGCTATAATAACGTTCTCTTCCATTGCTCTATCTTATTATTAAAAGTTCATAACTTTCGTTTCATACACTATGAATCCTATCCGATCCACCACAACCAGTTTCAGATGATTTCCTCCTGGTCCATTTACATCACCATCATTCAATCCGATTTCCTCTAACGTAGCTTTAATGGCAGTTTGGTAATCTCCTATACCTTGAATTAATAAGCATAGGTCTGGTCTCTCATCAAGAAACTGGTGAAAACCATACAGGCTATATGAGCCTTTTTTGATAAGTGAGAAGAAATCTTTCCATTCATCACCACTAACCTGCGTGGTTACGGATTTTAGCTCTTCTATTGTTGTGCAGTTGCTTTCCATACGATTTCATTTATCGTGAAACAATGAAGTCATTATCCGTAAAGGTCTGATCCTTGAATCTTTCGAACAATTCTCGGTCGCTGATGAGCTCATTAGCAAATGGTAACTCTCTGAATGAAAGCTTGTACCCAAACTTATCTTTCAACATTTCGATTTTGAGTTCTTCTTTCTGAGGTTCCGATAATTCATATACTGTCATATTCATTTCCTCCTATTAAACATTGTCGTATCGCTATCCAACAATTCAAATTTAATTCCTTTATCTGTTTTCTTAGTCAGCCATTTTGCTGTAACCACGCCGCCATTCCATGCTTTTATGAGAGGGAGAACCTTGCACTCCCTTACTTTTATAATCAATGTCATATACTCGCAAGCACCTTCAAAAGTGTCGAATGCGTGAAGTAATACCGTATATCTATCAAATTGTATGTTAACGTTCATTGCTCTTTCCTCCTTTCTCAGATAATCTCAAACTTTGGTTTCTGGCCTTTTAAAACTCTGATAGCATCTGCGATTGAAGCATAAAGCTTAGTGTCGTCGCAATCTATTATAGCGAACTCTTGATGGAAGGCATCCTCAAATAATACTATTTGATGTCCCTTGAAGAACTTGACTGATTTAAAATTACTTTCACGTTTCATTGCTCTTATCTTTAAATTGTTATTTTTATTTTTGATAGTGCAAAGATAGTCATTTTTTACGAATTAACCAAATGATTTGAGCATAAAGTACTTTTTGCTAACTTAGTTTAACTTATTGGTATTCAGATACTTATCGTAATTATTTGTTTCCCCTATATGTAAGCCTTTTTCTCGAAAATGGTATAAGTATATGGAGATGAAAAATGAACCGCTTAGAAAGGCTTATATGAAGCATATAGTCTTATTCTGAATTACTTTATATTAAATAAAAATGCACTCTAGCCTCACGGTCAGAGTGCACTAAGAGCAATGAAACGTTAAAAGAAACGTTTCGGCTGCAAAGTTACAAAACTTTTCTGTATCTTGCAAATTTATACTATACTATTTAATAATTGCAAATCATTGTCTTTATCGTAGTCGTATGGATAGAAGGTGTTGGCAAGAGCATCCATTTTGTCGGGAGAGCGTTTTAGACGCTTCTTGATTTCATCTTTTGGTTCCATGATGATTGAACCATCTGACTGAAACAGCCAATGAACTTCGCACAATTCTTGATCCAGCTCATCGTCAGGTGGGAGTGCTGCAAAGAATCCATTCTTTGGGTTGAGCCAGTCACGTATGCACCAAAACAAATAAGCCCTCATGTTAGCGAAAGAGTAGCAGCCTGTCACATCGTGCTTATTTCTCACGCCTTCCGAGAACTTGCAAGAGAATGCAGTTAGGTACTTTTGTTCTATAAGCCTTGAATATACTCCCGCACCTTCTCCTATTGTATCAATGAAGGCTTTATTCTTGGAACTCAAACTTAGGTAATGTGCGACTTGACCCGCGACTGCCATGTGGTCCGCATGACCGCCCGAATTGTGACACTTGATTTCTGAAACATAGTTTCCTTGTCGTGGGATATAGCAAGACCTATCGCGACCCATACCTGCGACATCGACACCTAAGCGTATTGGCTTGTGGGTGATAAAGCCACTATCTTTAAGTTCCTTCCATCTTCTATGGGCAATCTCGCACCATTCGTATGGAATGAGGGTATCTTCGGACACCTTCGGAAACATACCGAGAACCTTAACACGAAAAAGGTCATTTGGAGTGTAATATCCACCTTCCCACATAAAATCGCCACGACCTTCATCAAACTCAGATTTTCTGATTTTCTGTGCCCATGCTGAGACCTTATCGGCTACCCATTCATAGTCAACTTGACCAGGAATGATATTTTTCTTGCTTACTACGTTCTCTGCGTTGAGGGATGATAATCTAAACTTCTTGAATCGGGGAGACTTCATGGAGTTGGCTGCATACCCTGTAGTAACGTTTGGGTTGAACACCAATAGCAATCGAGAGTTTCCTTGCAGGTTACCCTCGATTGCATTATAGATGGTGTCCGAGATACCGGATGCTTCTGTTACGATGAACATGGTGTTTACAGCATGGAATCCCGACCAAGCCTCTGTGTTGTCGGCTGAAGATTTGAAACCTGTCAGATACCATTCCTCGTAATCTGTTCTGATGCCATCCGACAGCAAACGACCAGGCAGAAAGCCTGCCTTTTTGTATAGACGTGCCACTTCTGGTATCATGATGTTTGTTACCTGTCTTCCTGTCGGTGCTGTAAGGGCAATCTTGGTGTTCTTTTCCAAACTACCATCCTTGCCGAAGCGAGGAGTGAGGTATAGAAAACATAAAGCGGCTACGGCAGCGATGAAGTCCTTACCCCTTGCAGTTCCACTGGCTACCGTTGTCATTTTGTTCTTTTGAACAGAACGCAATATAGCCTTTTGCTCTTCGTCAAGGCAAGCCTTCAAGACTTCCTTGGCGAAGAGACACCAATCATTGCGCCATGCAATCATTTTTTTTATTGCTTTCTGTTCTGACATTTATTATTCCTCATCATCGGGAAGCTCCTTCATTAACTTCTCGAATGGGTTTTCTACTAATCTGTTATCTACTTGCTCGACATAGCCACGCTTCTTGCCCTTAGTTTTCAGAAGGAAGATGATTGCAGTTAGATTACCTTCGTTCACCTTTTCAACCAACTTGCTTTCAGTAAAGTCAAGAATGCCTTCATCTATATCATCCAACATCTTGGCTAACTTTTCATCCTCTTTTCGCCAGTTATATAAGGCTTGGCGTGTAATGCCCAAAGCTACTGCCGTAGCAGCCATATTGCCGCCTTTCTTTTCGTAAGCAGCGGCAATTTTTTTTAATTCTGTTCTTCTTACCTTTGCCATAATCAACCTTTTTAACTTGCAGATGCTATGACTGCTTTCAAAGCATCTATGTAAGACATATTCTTGCACAACAAAAGTGATTTCGAAAGATGGTCTAATGGTCCAAGTCCAGGAAGCAGATTGATATCTATAGGATAATATCTGCCATCTATCCCCTTACGGAAATCAATTCTTGCGTGAGATTTCAATCCTAAGTAATGGAATATAGTGCCTGCCAAATTCATTAACCTGTCATCATTCATTGCAGAACAGCATTCCTTAAAACCAACTTTGCAATCTCGTGTTTGGATGCCATTGGTTTCGTTGCAATCAATCGAGATTGAACACAGAAGCAGCTCGTTTGTTGTGCAGTTATTAATGCACGTTACTGTGCAATCAGTGCCAGTGATATACTCCTCAACAATACTTTCCATTCCAAACTCTTCTTTAAGGTATTTCATCTGTTCCATTACCTCTTTTGTGGTACGACAGATGCTTTTCTCCGATATACCAAAACTATCACTTCCATATCTAGGTTTAACAAAATATGTCTTACCTTCTTGTAAAGATGATAAATAGTTTTGATATTGTTTCGGTGCCCTAATACCGCAACTACAAAGGAAACGGAAGACCTTTTCCTTATCCTTAACCAATTCGTATTTAGAGAAATCCTCTGCTGTAGTTTTTACACCTTTTGCTCGGATAGTCTTGATGAGAGATTCACTTGCGGTTCTAAGTAATGCCACATCTTCCTTTTGTAAGAAGTCTAGCTTATCGTTTTCATCTACAACAGCTAGTTTGACATTATCTTTTCCTAAGGCTTCTCTATAATATTTGAAGACGGAAGAAATTCCATAGTTCTCCATCTCTTCTTTACTTGTTATGCTCCAAATCATTTTCTTTTTCTCCTTCCTTTATTTCGATTAAACGTTCACTCGCTAACTCTAACAATTTGGCAAATGTGATGCTTGGAGATTTAATGCCAAACTCCTTACCTATCTCTTGTTGGATTTTAAGCAGGGTTTTCTCGTTATCTTCTTCGGAAGCTAGAACGAGAGCATCACTTTTGCGTGCTTGCTCACGAATGTCTCCATACAATGTGTCCAGACTAGCGAATGAGCTAGGGTAGAGGATGATGGTGAATACGAAATTCTCCTGCATGGCATATACATCTATACCCTCTGTGCTTATTGGCTTAATCTCGTCAATGTTCACATGGGCAAACTTCTTAAAGTCGATAGATTGAATTGATGCAAACAACTTCTTCAAAATGCTAACATTAGCTTCACCATGAATGGAGTTGTGAGATAATTCAATAGCAATAGCTTCATCATTTGTAATCTCGCTCTCTTCTACATATAAGATGCCTAGCATTTTATAGTGCAGTTTCTTGCAAGCCCTCAAACGATGATTACCGCTGATCATGATGTATCTACCATTATCCTTCTTGATACAGGTAGGCACACTACTCAATCCAGACTTAGCAATGTTGTCTGTTAGTTGGGCGAAGTCTTCACCCGACATTTCATTTGCATTGATTTCTACCTCATCTATGAGGTTTATATCAACTTTTGCGTATTTCCATCTATCTTCATTTTCCATTCTTCAACGATTTTTGATATTTCTCTATGATTTCCTTATTCGTAGGGTATATGCCAAGTATTCCTTCGTAAGCAAGATAAGATGATGTGCAGTGTTCCTTCACTTTCTTGTACACACCACGATATTTCATGCTCACCGGCTTATGGGTATAAGCGCAGGAAATAACCTTTTCGCAAAGCTTGTGCATTCTTCTGCTCAAATATCTTTGAACTCCTACAGATTGAATGCAATACAATATGAGTTTACTCAATCGAGGGATAGCATTATTCGTACAGAAGTCCGTCAACTGAAACAAATCATACCCCTTGTGCTGAGGTAACGTAAAGCCAAATCCGCCTAAAGTATATTTATCGTATTTTACCACAAAAGCATACGTGCATACACTACATTGGTCCACCTTCTTGATATACTTCTTTTGCAAGCAATGAAGTAAAGGAGGGGTTACTCGTTCAATCATCAGTTTACTTGCGTCTGTAATCTCCAAATCATCGGGAGGTACAATCTCGTTGCATTCGATTCTGTATGAAGAATACGAGGTGCTTGCATTATTTTGTGCAGTTGGCTTATTGCAATAGAGGAACCTTCCTGCAGACCGTCTTTCCCCACTTGAATTATTCCACATAGCTATCTTATGTAGGTTTCTCAGATAAGGGCTGTTGCTGAAATAGTAGAAATAACTATCACTCGGAATACTTTCCACAAGATTATAGTAATCGTTCCTTGCAACAGAAAAATCTGATTTCAAGTCACTATTCTCAGAAATGAGTTTGAATGCCCTCTTCTGCTTCTTCTCTATTCTTCCGTAATTAAAGAAGATTACCTTCTTATTCTTGATGGCTTCTTCTAGTGTTCCGACATGGAAATCACATGTAGTGAGTAATCTCATCAATCGCTCATTTGCCTTCTCGGTTTTCTCGATAGATTCCCTTGCCTTAATTTTCAACGCTTCGAAGATGGCACTATTTCTTGCCGATTCACTCATGAAATACTTTTGCAGTTTCACCGCATAAAGAGCCAAAGCAAGCTGTCTTGATGGTGTAGGATTGTTATAGTCCTCCAACCATGCAAGTTTATCCTTATATGTTAGTGATGTTTTACCATTTGCCAACATATAGAGCAGATAGCAGTAAGCATCTTGGCAATATATAGATACTTCCACCTTATCAAGGAAGAATAACTCATAGTAATACATAAAGCCATTTACTATGCAGATTTCCTTGTGTCCGTTAGCTTTTACAGCATCATATAGAGCTGAAACCATTTCAGAATTGTATGGCAAAGGCATAGTCATAAAAGCTTCTATTGCGCTATATGGATTCCCTTGATATAGGAGTGGGCATAACTCATCTGGAGTATCATATTTAAGCCCTGTAACCTCACAAAATTGCTTGTAAGATGTTATAGATTGATAATCTTCCAATTCGTGGCTTATAGCGTAATAGAATATGCGATATGCAGAATACACACAATTCATGGCAAGATAGAAATCATCAGTTGCATGAAACGTTCTAAATTCTATCGTCTTTGTCTTGAAGTATGCAGAAATATTCACTGCATGGCGTATGAAACCTTTCTTAGACTGATTTGTGAAGAGGGTTTGTAATTCATCAAACGTCTGAGCATTTTTTACTCCTTCAAAATATTTTTCTGTAGGAATAGGTTTTGCATTGAAGATGTTTTCATCCCAGTCTGAGATTTTCGCATATCTCTTAAAATATGGATAGCAGACATAAAAGAATAGATATACTTTCTTTAGCTGATCTACAGACAAATCTCCTACGTATATGTGAACATGAGTATCAATACTCCACTTTATCTTTCCACCTGCAGCAACCATTGATTCATATACAGAACGGAGGTCGTGCAATTCCTTTAGGCAGCAAAGATGTAGTGGAGGGGTATTCACCTCTCCACCAAACTGCTTATTGCTTGAACAATCGGTATTATCAATGCTCTCTTCCTTGCTCCAGGAGTAACCTTCGGGCAAAGTTACCTTCGCCCTTTCAAGATTGCACATTTCGATTTCAATACCGAATGTTCTGTTTCTTATGTCGCTATCTACCTTCATGAAGCATATCTATTTCGTTAATAATACCTAATCTCTGAATAGTTCTTCCTGTTTTACGGAAGTCTATTCCTAAAGCTACACTTGCAAGCGTAATGAGGGATGATGTAACAGGTAACTCTAAGCCTATATGATGGGCAATACTTTCCATCAGCACCAATCCCTCTGAAACGTCTTCTGTGATGTAACGTGAGTGAACAGATGTTGGGCTGATGGCTCTATCACTAGATTCTGAGTAACGATACAAACTCTCTATTGGGGCTGACATATTGAAACCTCCTGCTTCAAATACGCTTGTTTTGAAAAAGCCCAAGTTTTTTAAGACTTTCATCTTTTCTTCGTCAAGTCTCATCAATAGATTGATAGTGGAGTCATTTCCTCTTGCGTATGCTTCACGATACATACAGAAATTTCCCTTTGAATGTTCTATTCTCGGAATACTCATAATTGAACCTACCGTATGCAACACCATATTTGGATTGAGTAATGCAGATTCAAGCAGGCAATATTTCGCTATAAAACCTTTGCTGATTTTATGCAGTTTCTTCATGCAGGTATCGTGATTAGAAAAGCATGCTACAGGAATAACTTCATGCCTATAACCAACACGAAAAACAACTTCGTTTGGTTTATCATTCAACTCTACTCGTCCCTCCAAATATGGACCAGTTGTTTCAACTAACATTGGTAGTTTTCTGCAATGTTTCTCAAAATAGAAGGAGGATGCGTAACTTGAGATACAGACAACAATCTGATCATTGTGAAGGTATTGATGTATACGTTCTATTAGACCCTCATAGAAGTTACTCTGAATAGTACAAAATATAACTTCTGCTTCTGCAACCTTACTGAGGTCTTTAGAAACCTCTTTGATTGCAGTTTCTATATAAGTTGATTTCTCTTTAAGAAAAACCCTTTTGCCGTTCTTGATAAGTCTATCAAAGGCATCTGATTTGTATGAAGATGTCTTTAGGAGTGTAACTTCATGACATTTAATAGAGAGGTCTGCGGCAAAAGCTACTCCCACGTTGCCCGTTCCTATAACTGCTATTTTCATGCTCTTTTATTTTAATTCTACAAAAATAGAGCGGCTAGAGGGACTCGAACCTTCGACCTTCACATTGGGAATGTGACGCTCTGACCGACTGAGCTATACCCGCAAAAGAGCGGAGAGTTGGAGCCGCACCAACGACCTCAGTGATGGTATCACTGCGCTCTACTAACTGAGCTATCTCCGCTTATAATAACAATATTCTATACACGCAAAAATGCTCGTCTTTCCGAGCCGTCAACCCTTGTGGGTATTTTGAAAGGAGAAATGCCTAAAACAAGCTTTGCTCCGAGTAAACAGGATTCTTGGAAATTCCAAATTCCTCGACCTGTATTCCCAACTTTTCATTCATCCATTTTGCTACTAGGTGGCGATGGCAAAAATCATCTGGCTTTTCGAAGCAACATAGAGCTACATCTTTTCCATTTGCCATTTTCTCTATTGCTGAGAGAAATGCTTTTGGGTCCCGATGAGCCAATATCTCAGAATTGAAACGTTGCACGTAATCTTCTTCCGATTTGGATTTGTGAAGAATGTCCCATGATGGTGACACGTACTTGTTTGACAATCCTGTAAACCATTTCGGAGGGTAGAGGGCAATGCCGATCATCATGATACCAGCTTTTGCTAACTTAGCTCCGTTTGAGAAGTATGATGTATAAATCTTCATTTCTTTTGTAACTTTTTGCAAAGATAGATAAAATTATTTAATCAACAAATAGTTTCTTTAAAAAAGTGAGAACTTATTTTCAAGCGTACATTTTCTTAAGAAACTTCTTTAGATATTCGTTATTAATATCCTTTAGTGGAGTAGGGGAGAATGAGGTATCTCGCTCTACTGTTAAGCCTAAATTTGTTGTTAGTTCCTGCAACTCGGTTAGGCTTGTGTAGCCGTACTCGCCTTCACCACTTCCATTGATAGTGATTCCGTAGGCGATATTGTTCTCTAGGTCCGCTTCCAATATGAACCAAGACCATGCACCAACACAAAGGAAGAACTTTGCTTGACAGATGGCTTCTTCTTTTTTGCCATCCTGTGAGTAGAGAGGATATTTTTCCAGTCTCTTCTTAATTTCTTTCGTAATCAGTTTCATTGCTCTTTTCTTTAAATTGTTATTTTTATTTTGATAGTGCAAAGGTAGTCATTTTTCACGAATTGACCAAACGTTTAGGGCTAAATATACTTTTTGCTAACTTAGTTTAACTTGCTGCTATTCAGATACTTAGCGTTTAGTATAGTTGCTGCATCTACTATCATCTGACCAGCATCAATTCCTAATGAGTGATAGAAAGCACCATGTCCGCAAAGTGATTCGTATGCAATTCGCATGGTTCTACGTTCTTCCCTTGTGAAATCATACTTAAAAGTAGAAAAGATGGAGAGTGCTCCTTTCAAATCTCCATCTTTTAGCTTTTGCACACCTTGTGTAGTTTTACTCATCTTCATAAGGCTCAATCTTTCTTGTTGTGAAATCGTCTGCGGTCAAGATGATTTCTGACCCATTAACCATTTCTTCGACTTTCTCGCATGCGTCACTGCCATTGATGGCATCAACCTCCACTACCTTTTGCAGGTATTCGGTTACTTGCACTTTAACCTTGTGAATGGCAGCTTTCTCTATTTCTTCTATTCGAAGATTGAACACTTCTAGGAGTTCTTTGATTTCCTTTTCGATTTCCTCGAAATCAATGATGATATCCTTCAAGCGTTTAGGTGCTCCGTTTATTCCATGACCTTTTTTGTCACACCAGTTTAAGGCTTCACCATCAGGGTCAAAGTTCTCGTAGTAGTCAGAAAGGTTCTGTAAGAAGACTTCTGTGTCGTTGTCAACAATTTCAATACTCATGTAAAAATCTTGGCCTGCTGGCGAGTAACGCTGAAAATACACATCTACATGCGTTTTATCATTTTCGGAGAAATCTACCTTCCAACCTTTCTTTTCTCCGATTTCTGTAATCTTTTCTATTAACTTCTGTTCCATTGCTCTTAATTTTAGTGCTTCTTAATAATGAAGCCGTTATACTTACTTGACCAAATGACGTATGAGTCATACCCATGTGGTTTCTTATATTCAACTTTTCTCATATTATTAGATGTCGTTATAATGAAGACCTTCACCCTCGATTAATACATGGTCTTCGTTTTCTACTAATTCTGAGAGAGATAACCAGCATCCACGATAAAGAGCCTTTTTGAGGTCTTGATAACGTGCTTCTGCAACTTCCTTATCTGTGATGAGGGATTCTTTAAGTTGGTCCTCTGTGTAGAGATACCATATCAATTTATATATCTTCATAATACTTATGTTTATTATATGTGGGTAATCAGAAGAAAGCCATACTTTCTATTTAATGCAATATCGTATTCAGTCAAATGGTCCTTGAAATAAACAAAGCAAATATGTTGCAAGCTTTCAAGTATACTTATTGTTGAAGGCAGAGAATTGCTGTTTGAGCTCTCAAAACTTACTTGTTCGTTACCTTCCGTCCAATCTACCTTAAAGCTATGATTACGGAAAAAAAGACATCCAACCCTTCCATTGAAGTCTATTGATGCAGGCTTATCGCTTTCATTTTTAGCGATCAAGGAAACCATCTTTACTAAGTATATCATATCTCAATCCTTTCTTTGAAATCTATAATTTGGGCATTCCCTTTTATTAGCTATCACAAGCAGGACAGGGAATAACAGACCATCTTGCAACCATTACCATATTCGTTGGCTGCTTCGCAAGTTTCACAGTCATAATAGGTGTTGATGTTGAATGCGCTCATAACTAAATCTCCATTTCCACTTCAATTCCCTTCTTTGGATTCTTGGTAGCTCTGTCTAGGCTAACCTTTCCATTGAACACACCCTTGACGATAGCATAGAACTCGGTGGTCTTCTCGCCATCTTTTTGTGCAGTTGGTATTTTGCCAACCCTTTCACAGACTATTCCGTTTTTAGTAAGGATGGTGTTTGTGACCATTTCTCCGTAGTAAGACTGCTCTGTGCGCTGTTGAATGACTTTACCGACTACCTTGACTTGCATACCTTTCTTGATGGCATCAATACCACCTTTTAAGCTATCCTCGTAGTTCTTCACCAGGAAGAAAGCATAAACGAACTGCTCCGAGAATGTGTAGTAGTCATTTGCTACTTTCTGCATTTCAACCTCGAATTGCGATTTAGGCTCTTTAGAGAGCGCAAAATCGCAGACCTTTGTTATGTATGAGGCGTCAACCGTAAACTTCTTTGAGTCTCTTATTTCCTCTAATTTGGCGATTGTTTCTGATGGGTAATAGTGACCATTTGCGTAATAGCCTTTCTTGTAAACGGGGCACTCATCATACTGAGCCTTGCACATGGCGATCATGTCATTCTTCAAGATGGCATCCGTATATCTACTATCCTTAGGACCACCCCAAATTGGGATAAGGTCTCCATAGTCATCATCGGTGGCATATCTGATGGTGTGGTCGTAGGTCTCATAAAGTTTGCGTGTAAAGTCTGAGAGAAAGTCAATGTACTTCAATCCGAACTTTTTTATGCACTCGCAACCTACTTGCAGTTCATCGCCAGTTTGCGTATTCTCGATTACGTATGCGTTGTTACACCAATGACCACATAGGTCGCATTTGCCGTAATCAGCTCCATGCTCCTTAATCTTGAATACCAACTCCTTGGTTGTATCAGCAGGGGTAAAGGCTCCATTCTTATATGTGGCCAGCAATCTCCAATTACTTTCGTCTGGCATATTGATGGTGAGGTCACAGATGTCATGCCAATACTTACCGATGATGGTTTGACAATCTTCTACTACCGCATGACGGAATAACTTTTTTCGTGGGTTACTAATGGTGTAGTCGAAACCTTCTACATTGCGCTTTGTCTTCTCAGCGAACTTCTTAAATGCGTCAACTGACTCTGATGGAATAAACGTCTTTATCGTATTCATTGCTCTTATCGTATTGAGGTAGGGTGGTTAGCCCTACCATTTCCTTCTTATGCGACTTTCAAATATTTGCGTAAATCAACCAATACTGATGCTACGCTTACAAAGTATGGAATGCCATTTCTTTCTTGCTGCATGTGGATTCCGATGCTTTCTAGTACAGCTTTTTCACTTTTGCTGTAGAAGTTATCAGCTAGCGTACCAAACTCGTTTTTGCCGTATGGCTTGTTCAATATGTCGAATAGCTGTTCCTTCTTCATTTGCTCCTTCAACTTAGCTGATTTTTCTTCTCTATCTCTTGCAACTCTTTTGAAGTTCATCTTCTCCCAAAGAATGCAGAAAGCATCCTTATCTAGGTCGCTTGCCATATATACATTCTCGATGGAAGCATATTCGGTAGCATTGACCGACATTCCTACTCGCTGTTCAAATTCTTGCTGTGTCATGATTACTTGTATAAATATGGAGATGTTTCTCTTCTACATTACTCGAACGATATAAGGAAAATTGTAACCTCTTCTTCCATGAGTAAACCCATTATTTTTATTAAATCGGCAATCGCCAACAATAATGAGAGTCTTGGTTACTTTGCTGACCGTTTCTACACGTTCTTCAAATACATAGTGAACAATAATCTTGTCTCCAACCTTAATATTTTCTAATTGTTTCATTGCTCTTATCTCCTATTCTTTTAATTGTTATTATTTATTTTTGATAGTGCAAAGATAGTCATTTTTTGCGAATTGACAAAATAATAACCGCTTTATTTTCAAGTACTTACAATAGTTTAACCTTTAAACTTCTTTATAGTCTGTTTGCTAACTTTTGCTAACTTTTTAATCGGACGTATTGTAGTTTGGGAAACTTTTACTATCTTTGCAGCATGAATATACAAGAATATCTAGAACAATGCTCTGTTAAGTCCGTGGACGAACTTACAGACGAACAGGTAGTAAGCTACTATACCAATGGCAATGCAGGTATAGCTCAAAAGTGTGCGGTAGAACTAGCTCTTCAAGATTATTCTAAATGCGGTTTCACGAAGATTCAAATTATGACATCTATTCGTAAAGCTATGGTTACTAAAGTTAATTTTGGTATGAGCTATATTACTAACGAATCAGCAATAGGTCCATCTGGGAAAAAATCAAGATGGGTGGTAGAACCGTAATCTACCACTCATCTTTTTGTAGGCTTACTCAACTTTAAAAACTTCTCGTATATAGGCATAGCTTCGTTGAATAATTTTGGTAGGACCTTTTGGAAGTATTTATTTTTTGCCCAATAATTTTCGCTTAGATGCGCAATTATTTCAGCAAGACATTCATGTATCCCTGATGAGAAGTACTCGGTTTCGTGTCCAGACATTCCTTTTATGCGCTTATGCTCTTTATCAAAAGCTTGTAAGGTATCAGATATTACTCCAAATAGTTTTTTGGTGTCATCATTCTTATTTTTAACTTTATCGAGCTCCTCATAAAGATTATCTACCATTTTCCATTTTGGGTTATTTCCTTCGCCAAAATATCTATATTCGGGTTTATTGTATTCATCAAAGAACTTTTTGTAAAGATTCTTAAAATCAACCCTGTCTTCCCAACCGCCTTGTAATGTGGATTTAGCGTGTCCATATTCATGATATTGAACCTTCTTGCGATACCATTTCGAGTTCTTGAACGTTTCTCTCATAGCGCTGAAGTCTATTCTGACATGATTATATTTTCGCCAAAAATAAGTTTCACCTTTATCAAGACTTATACAAGGAACAAACTTGTCAAAGCTATCGTAGAACTCTTTCTTTCCGAGCCATTTGGTCGGACTCAATCCAATACCTCTAAAGCCTTCCACGATGGTATGAGGTGTATTGAAGGATAGCTTATCTAAGCCATACGCAATCAAATCTTTATCCGAAGACAGCTTGTAGATGTTGTACGCACCCTCTATCTCACGATAAACTCTTTCATAACCTCGAACATCAATCCTTGCAGTTTCTATGGTCTTGATGTAATCATTGAAGCGAGGAGTCCATCTTGTCGGAATGATACTCAAATCTGCCGTTCTCAATTCGTTAAGATGGGAAGCAGCTTCCATAACTTCCTTCAAGCCGTTATGATACTCATCAAGAAAAACCTCATAAGCCTTGCCCCATCCTTCTGATTTGTAAGCCGACATAACTCTTATCCAAGAATTGACGTTATCAATGTTTGGACCGTACAGATTTTGCATGAGCTTCTTTCCTGCCATAACTGCTTCCTGGTCGTCTAATGCAGCCTCCAATTCCCAATCATCGAAATCATCTATTAGCTTCTTAGGCTTCAACGGAATAGAACGAAGGTCTTGCAGTTCCTTACGAGCTTCATCATAGGTAGCCTTCAACTTTGGTTTTATCTTGCTCACTGGTTCGAATTGTGTAGGAGTGATATTTGCAAACTTGTTAGTTACGCCATCCCTCCAATCGCCGAAATTATAGCTATAATCAAACTTAGCCAGATAACTTTTCTTTATCCTGTCGAAAGACTCTACAGCTTGACGAACCTTATCATCATACTTATCGAACATATCTGACAAAACAGAACGTTCACTATCAGTCATCATTCCAAAACTCTCTTTAAATTGATGTGTAGCGAGGAATTTATCAAAGCTTGATATATCAACATCATAGGCTTTAGCATTTCGCCTTAAAGTTGCTATGTCAGAATTATCTACATCTATGTTGTATTTCAATAAGTCTCTGTTCTTCCAAGCAAGCTTTATGGCTTTTTCGTCTCTGTCAGCATGGCGGTACTCAGCCGCGTCCTCAACGGACAGGTGCCAATACTTTCTGTTGTCCTTCAAGAAGTATGGAAGTGTTTTAGCTTGCCCGATTCGGCTGCGGTTATTGCGTACCCAGTCATTAAAGTTCTTTGGGGTGCGATAAATCATAGCTGACTTCTGAATGGAAGTAGAACCATAGTACTCTTCATCGCTCATCACAATAGGTACAACATAACACATGCAGTTAGGATGCCAACCTAGGAAGACAAAGTCTTTTGGGTATATTCCCAACAAATCATCACAGATGTCGGGTGCAGGGTGGCGTTTACTCAACTTAATCTCATATCCCAAGATGAAGTCAAATTGTTGCCAACGTGTCTGCTCTGCCTTTCGGTAAGCCATGTTTATCTCGGTTCTTGCCAAACGTATAGAAGCGTATTGGCAATTCGCGCATGTGGCAGCTTTTCCGAACTTTTCTGTATAATCTGCCTTTAATGAAGGATAGTCTAACAGATACTTACTGATTCGCTTGCTGAGAACAACCGCAGACAGCCCTCTTTCTATTGCAGTTGATATGGTATGCTCCAGCTCCTTTTTCAAGGCTTGTGACTGATACCATACTTTCTGCGAAACAGACAACCCCTTATCAACCCTATTTTGAAAAGCCTTCAAAGCATCTGAATTAGGTTGGAAATACCTGTTGTACTTATCTCCACCCTTCTCAAAATCATAAGCACGAAGTACCTTTCTTGCAAGTAGGTCCTGCATGATGTTACTTTCTTTCCACTCATTTGTGGTACCTGCATAGATGAGGTTATTCATCTGTGCAGCATAACTAATCATGATGCCATTGATGGTTTGTTTCAGTTCAGGATAGTCCCCAAACAAGAACTCCGCAGAACCATCATAACCGACACCATCTATAGCAGTAGCAACTTGGCTAGCGATTCTATCATAAATGCTCTGAACTTGTGCCACGTAGTTAACTAAGCGTCTGTTCAGAGCATCGTATGCTTTCTTTTGATTGGGGATATTTGGTCTCATTTATTTCGGCTTATAATGTTCGTTTACACATTCCCTTTGATAGAGGATAGCAAACTCCTCATACGAGCAAGTGCCCAACGTTGGCTCCCCCGTAACACTTAGATTACGTGGATTGGAAACGTGGGCACATAATTTGCAGAACTGAGGTTCTTTTGGAATAGGCTTAACCTTCTTCTTTGGAGACATAGCAATTAACCTTTACCTCTACAATCGTCTTGCCATCCTTCTGATATACTCTCTGCTTCATGATCTTCGATTCGATAGTATTGAGTACATCTTTCTTTGCCTGTGCGAGAGTTTCCTTTGTTATCTCATGCAAAGCTTCTCTCATGGACTTGATATGATGGTCTCGCTTGTAGTGGCGAATGTAATTCTTGTCGATACTATAAGCCTTGGCACATACCTTTGGCTCAAGAATTTCTTTCTGCTCAAAGACAGTTACACTGATAGGGTAGAGTCTTCTAGCTAACTTGAATAGCCAAATTGCAATTTTCTTCTTCATAACTTGTGCAGTTTATTGCGTTTATATTGTTTGTTCACCCAGAGCAAAAGCTGACTGCTGTACTGCTGCCGCTTTAAGCTCATCCTGCTGAATATCCTTCATTGTCTGCTGAGGGTCTTGCGACTGCCCAAGCTTAACGATAGATTCAAGCTGACTTTCCACTGGCTTACCACCATTAGCCTTTTGTCTGATGGTGATGTCGTAGCTCTCATCCTTAGGTATATAAGGAGTGATGATGTGGTCGCATGTGACGTTATCTATCTCCTTTTCCCATTTTGGGTTCATTACCTTTAAGAATGCCTTGACTACATTAAACTCTCTCTCAAAGAACTCCTTGAAAGCGCCCGATTCCATGCGAACTTTCAGATGTGCATCAGTGAGCAACGTCTGTCTAGCATCGTAGCCAATATTGCCAAGAGATTTCATATTCTCAAAGCTGATGTCCGGCATTTGGGAAAGCATCCAGAACAATCCGAGAAGGGTTTTATTCTGACCGCTGACCGCTTCTTGTGATTGGTCCCAAGATACGTAAGATATATCACCATCATTCTCAACTCTCCATATACGGAAGCCTTGCCCCTTCTTCTCCTCACCAACTATTCCGCCCTTAACTTTTGCGATAGGTGCAGCATTATATGCAATCACATTGCTATTGCGGCTGATATTGTACTCAAACTCGCTTCTGATATTATCAAGCCCCTCGTAGATGGCGTGAGGTCGAGACAGGTATGCTCCAGGAATCTTATGGATGATGATTTCCTCACCGCTCTTAGTGTTTCCATCCTCATCAACTTGTGCAGTTTCTTCCTCCCACATTTCACCAAGGTTGCTTTTCCTCCAGATGAAATGATAGTTTTCGGTAAAGGTTTCAAAGAATGTTATTGTTTCTTTGTCTGAAACAATCTTGTCATATTCAAACGACATGGCTTGCATATCATCATACTCATCAATGATAGGGTATAATCTTACTCCATCCATAGGGGAGAAGGTTTTGCACTTTAACTTGTAGTTTGATTCAAAACCATATAGAGAATTTGACTTCTTGACTGAATACCAAATGGTGAATATTTCACAGCTTGCGAAATAAGCTAGTCCACGCTTGTAGTTCATATTGTCTATATGAGCACAATCGTAGATTTTTTCTAACGATTTTTGAATTTCCCTCTGTATGTCATTATCGGGAGTGTTGTACCTTCTCTTAACTGGTATAGAGAAGGTAAATTCTGTCATTCTATTTGTAAGCAGTTTTTCAAGAGCAACAGCAATACGTGATGATTTTTCCCCATTATCCTTATCACGAAGGTTTGTGGTGTCTGTCATTACCTTATGGCTTTCTGGCTCATAAAGTCCCAAAAGGTAAGTCCACGAAGGAACCACGATAGTCCTTTTGCGTAGCTTTTCTATCTTATGGCTGATAGCATCAGTTTTCTTGAGTATTTCTTCGATGTTCATATCTTTACTACTTTTGGTGCAAAGATACTAAAAATATTTAATCAATAAATAGATTTAACTGAGAAATTTCATATTTATTTTCGCCTATAGAGCTTTTTATGTTTTTGATGATAATGAATAAAGGCGATACAAGCAAATACGCTTATACCGCCTTAGATAGAGCAATAAAATATCTTATGCAGGAATTAGTAATTGTGCCTTTTCTTTGTTCACGATTTCTAATACCATTTTAGCTGCCTTGTTTACGTCTGTCAAGACAGAAACGATGAACTTTGGTTGTTTTTTAAGCTTGCTGATCCAGCAATCTAGGTAAGCAGCGTTATTATCTAAAATGCGACTGCTAAAGCCTAGGACGTTTCCGATAAGAGCTGATCCAAGCTCCGCAACCAACTCTTCTCTTGCATAGTCCTTTTCTCCTTTCTTATTCTCAAACCCTCTATTCAATCTAGACTTGTGACCTGTTGAGTGAACCATTTCATGTAGAATGGTTGAGTAGTACTCCTGTCCATCCTCGAATATCTCCTGCTCTGTATTGCCCTTCTTGAACTGGCTTTTAAGAGGTGTTGTAATATCATCTACCCCTACTCTGTAAAAAGCTCCACTTGAATACTTGTCGTAGCGGATAGGGCAGAGCCACTTCTGGTAAAGAAGCATATCATCAATTTCCTCGTTGACGTACATACCAGCCGTGTCTGTTAGCAACTCATTCTTATCTTTGAGACTGAACTTCTCCTTCAACTTCTGCATCGTCTTAGGTGCTATCTCTTCGAGGTTGGTTTGGCTTAGGTTGAACACATTGTAGCTCTTCAAAAAAGGCTGGACTTTGCAGTCTAGTTGGGCTGATCGAGTCATTCCGTTGTAGCTGTCTTCTGTTATTTTGTTTCCATTCTTGTCTTTGTACTGAATGGACCAAAACAGAACAGGGAAGCTTTTCTCTCCTTTGTTCACACTAGCTCCTAATGCCTTTATCTGATTGAAGGTAGCAAAGATAGGATATTTGAATCTTTCTTCGTCCATCATGCAGAGGAACAGGAAAAATGAGTTCATTCCATTATATTCACGCCCTCCAAGGTTCACTGGGTTACCACCATAAGATGTAGTAAACCATCCCATCTTCCAATCTCCTGCCTTCATCTTTTGCATTCGTGAAATCATCATTTCAGCGAAATGCTCTAAAACGTTGTCTGTCTTCATTGCTCTTGCTTTATTAGTGATTTTATTGCAAATAATATCCTATATGTTTCAATGCCATTTCTACCTCTTTTGGCAATTCAAAGCATCCGTCATAATCAACCAGATGTTTTCCTTTAAACCAAAGATTGCCATCGATGTATGTTTCAGCGTCATCCTCATCAGATTGATATTCCCAATGGTCTGGATCTATTGATACCCATGCTCCATTGTCAAACTTAAATTCAACGTTTACTTTTTTATTTGTTTTCTTAATAATTTTCATTGCTCTTATCTTTTAAATTGTTATTTTTATTTTGATAGTGCAAAGGTAGTCATTTTTTAGCTTTTGACCAAATTTTAATCGCATTATTTTTCTTGATTAACTTTGTGTAACTTATTGATTTCTAAGGTGTTAAATAAATCTCATTTTCCTCTGTATTGGGCTAATTCCGAAAAATGGTATAAGGATATTGGGAAGAAAATAGAACAGCTTAGAGAGGCTTATGTAAAGTATTTAACCTTTCTTTAACTTAACTAATGTTGCTAAAAATTACAGGAAGCTAATTTGACAAAAGATAGTCAAAAAAGACTTTTAACATGGTGTTACGGAGTGTTAATTAGGTGGTTTGTCACCTTTTCTTGTTAGCAATTTCCTTAATTCTCGCACCTCATTCCTCAAATCAGCGTTTTCTTTTCTGAGTTGCGAAATGAGGTGATTATATGATAGCTCTGTTGTCTTATCCATATTACTTGAACTTGATGATAAAAAATTCATGATCCAACCACTTGCCTGGGCAAAGACCTTTCTTAGGCTTGCCGATGCTGATACTTTCAATCTTCTTTTCTACCTTTGGGCTATCGTCATAGTAGCCGTTCTTGAAGAGAACGTGAGTGAATGGTACGAACTTCATTGTACCATTATTCAACTTCTCCTTGATAGTATCGATGTCTATAAGCATCTCAAATGTCTTACCGATATGAAGCTTAACGTACTTATCGAAATCTTTGGATTCCTCATCCTTGATAAGGAGAAGGCGACTCATCCAAAAGTCTTTAATTATCCGATACTCCTCGGTCTTTTCGCCAGCCACAATCATGTTGAACCATTGCTTGCTGACGGTAAGGGTCAATATTTTCTTCTTCATTTCTTCTTTCTTTTTAATTGTTGTTTCGCAGCACTCAGCAGGTCGCTCGGGGAACAGTTTAATAATTCTACACTTCTTCTAAGTTCCTTAGCTTGAGAAGGAGTAATACGAACAGACTTTTCTAATCTGTTCTTTAAATTATTAGCTTCCCATTTCGTGACCCGTTTTGCTGCTTGAAACATTCTGTTATCAATCTTACATTGTAACAGCTTGATAGACCAATATGGCGATAATCTATCTATCGGCCTAAGCCATATCTTTTTGGCCAACCTAATCTTCATAAGCTACTTCTTTTTTATGACAAGGACAGCTCTTGGCGTGAATAACACAAACTCCGTGTTTCGTGTCCACAACCAGGTATTCATGCCCTTTCTTGGTGAATATTTTTATATTAAACTCTTCTTTTTCGTGTGGAGTTCCTAAGCTGAAAGAAACCCTAAAACCAATTACTCCTATTATGAAAATCAAAATGAGCCAAACGGCTGATTTGATTAAGTCTAATATCTTATTCTTCATACGCTAATTAATTTTCTCCTCAATCGTTTTGAGATAGTAAAGTGTATTATTGATACCTGTAAGTTCCTTGCAAGGACTTTGGTAAGTCTCAGAGATTTGTTCCAAATCCTTGATAACTTGTTGTAGCTTAATTTTGTCCTCCCAATCAAGAACTACTACTTTTCTTGTTTCTTCTTTCATACACTAAAAGATTAATTGTTTATTACTATTACGAACATGAAGATACTTTCTTCTCCAAGCAAGGTTTCTTTCCACTTTGATATGTCCGTCTTGGAATTGATGTACTCTATCCCAATAAGCAAACATAGAGAATATACTTTTCATAAGCTATTTTTCCTTATCGAACTTATTGCCAATTCTTTCTATCTTACAAGCTTTTAGAACACTGTAAAGACCATAAGAATGTTTGTTCTCGCAGACCACCATAAAAGCATAGCGACCTTCCGACCAAATCACTTCGGCAGCATAGTTAGAACCTACAATATGTATTAGGTCGTGTTCAAACAATTCTTTGCCTTTACTATCTGTCAATCCTATAAACTGACAGACGGTTTCAGGGTCAACATCTGTTATTCCATCTTTTATATTGTCTCCTCCTATACATACTCTGTTCCCAAGATGTACTAAATCGCCCTCGAACCATTCTCCTGAGTTTAGTTGCTTTGCTTTAAATTTAATTTCTCTCATAACTATTCTTCTTTAAGTTCTACATCATCACCAAGGACCTCATTGATTTTCTTTTCGATGAACTCATCAGAAGTATTCTCCTCTATTATAGTATCAATGTTTGGTAACTCTGCATCAACTTTGTCTTCTTGTATTTTTGAGGTAAGCATACCAATTACTAATTTCGCCCAAGGACTATTAGCTATATCTGTCAATGAATCCTTTTGAAGATCATAGGCTTTCTTCAACTCTCCGTTATCACGGAAATATCTGAGTACTTCCGTCAATGCAGCAACAAAGTTTTTGTCTGCCATCGGATTATTCTTTGCTTCTTCTAATTTAAGCATTAGGAAGAGTAAAGATGAATGTAAATCTGTTTTGTTCATAATTATGCTTCTTTAAGTTCTACTGGCTCATCTTCCCAAGATAGTTATCTTCCAATAAGCTTCTTGATACTGCCTTTAGGAAGACTTACCCAATCGTCATATAAATCCTCATATTCTTCATCACTCCAATCATTTAAAGTACTGGTTTGACCTATTACAGAGGGACACCAAAAATCTTTTTTCCTTATTGGTTTTTCATTAAATAAACATTCCAAACCAGACTTATTTACTGTCGCAAATGCCATAACTATTCCTCCAATTTTACACCGAAAGGAGTACCATCGGCAAAGGTGAACCATTCAAAAGCCGTTTCAAAATCAAGACGTTCAACATCTGTTTCGATTCCGTCTGTCTTTATTCTTTGAATAATGAGGTAAACGTCCTTACTGCTTTCTATGACCTTGTATTTAATGAACGGCTCATGTTTTCTTATTTCTTGCCAGCATTCTTCTTCGGTATTGAATGGTCGGAACTTTGTTTCGCTTTGTTGTTTGATGCGATACTCGATATTGTTCCAATACTCAATCTCTTTCATTTCCGTCCAATCATTCATATCTCGCCAGCTTTTGCTTAATGTACTTGGTTTAGTTCTACACTCAATTACCCTTCCTTCTGCAAAAGCTTGCAGAATAGGATAAAATTCTTTAGCTTGATTTCTGTCCATACTTAATCATTTTTATATTCTTCCCATCCATTCTCCCAAGAACCACCTGAACGGATAGCCCAAAACTCATGTTGAGGAAGGATAGTTCCATCTTCATCAACTAACTCCTTTCCTTTATATCGAACGAACTCACCTTTTGAGAATGAGTTGTGTTTTATCGGCTTTCCTACGCTGATAGCGAAAGCCATTGCTTCTTGCTTTGTCATATCAATCCTATTTACCCCTATCCATTTTACAGGAAAGGGTGACTCAATATCATCTGCGACATGCTTGCATAACGTTCAACATAGATTTAACATCTTCGTACCTGACACCACGAACAGTTGCCACAGCTTTAATATCCTCATCCATTTTGAATTGCCTTGCCAAAAACTGATTATTCTTTATCAAGTTGACAATATCTTCTTTTGTATGAACGCCTTTCCAAAATATTTCGGTATGTGAGCCTCCTCTTTTATCGTCAACAGAGAATGGAACACCGTAATTCGTGTAAACCTCTCCATGATGTTTGATGAGATGATGACCCGGATTCTTTCGGATATTATCTATCCAAGTTTCATTATCGCACTCACACCACATCTTATACTCTGCCCCTGTCAGCGTTTTATCAATGCCAATAGGATAATGGCCGGAACACCCATTTGTTCCAAAGTAAATAATCTCTGCCATATTCTCTTCTTTTTACCCTCTCCCTTTTGCAGGAGAGGAAGGTTAGTTACTCTATTTCCTTAAACTCACTAAGGAGTTCTTTATCTGAAAGATTATTAACGGCATCTTTGCCATCATTAAATGTATCATTTATTGCATCTTTATACCAATCCCAGTTGTCAACTCCATAATCCTCTAATAGTTTAAGTTCTGCCTCGGCTTTTAATAAAGCCAGCAAACGATATTTAGGAACTTCAAAACTCATATATTACTATCTATTTATATCCTTTGCAGGATAGTTAATTACTAAATCTCGTCAAACTCTTTCTGATACCTCTGTTTTACTTCTGAAAGAAGTTGTGTGAATTTATTACTGAAATCCTCATCTATATCCAATAAGTATTTGAGAGTTTCTCCAATTAATCCATCAGAATAACCGTGTATATCTAAAAGTTTATTAACTTTAGGTAGCAACCCCTTTGCTAAGGTGTTTGCCCTTTCTAATTTATTTATATCCATATTATTATCTATTTTATATCCTTTGCAGGATGGTTAGTTAATCTTCTTGATACTATCAATTTCTCCATAGTAAAGTACGAACTCTCTATTAGAGCGAGTACCATCTTTCTTTGCAGGATTGACTCTTACCTCAATATCGCCAGTGAAAAGGTTTCTATATTTCTCAGGAACAATACTTGCGATCCAGCATACATCACATCGGCGGCAACTCACTTTGTCTCCAGCCTTGTATGGAAGACTTTCGATGTAGTCATTCACGCAAGAACAAATCTCATCGTTAGCATCATTGATGATGCTTTGTTGCTTGGCAACCTTTGCTTTTAATTCTTCTTTTGTCATATCATTATATTTTTAAGTTACTATCTATATGCAATGCATATAATAAATGTTGGAGTTCGTGAACATAGGTAAATTCAAAACGAAAATCGTGATTACATTCATTTATATAGTTCCAATCTCTAAGATTTTCACATTGACTGATTTGTAAGTCACCATAAGTCATTCTATCAAGCTCATCCCATTTGTCATCTAATTCCTTGGAAAACTGATAGCCACGCTCTTCGCTGCCAGCGTAAAACCAGCTTATGGATTTATTCCATCCATTCTTCTCCAAAATTGCGGGCACAAGATTAATAGGAACAATATCCTTAACCCAAGCACAGCAGTCACTTAAGAGATAGCCTTTATCTCCAAATTCCGCACCTTCGATGTTCTCTAAGCAGACAACACCTTTCAGAACCGTTCCATCGTCCAACTTCAAAGTCTTTGATGGGTCTGATGATGTTACTCGATAAACAACATCTTTTGCAGTACCTAAAGGTACACCGTTTGTCATTACCAAATCTCCTGGAATGTATTCTAACTTATCCATACGCTTTACTTTTTAATATTATCTTCGTTTCAGAAGTAAGCCCATCCTTTACGGTTTTAATATCATATCCACCCAAAGGGATATTACTATCACCTAAACAAATTTCTGCTTCGCCAAAGCCTTGGCTAAGAAGATTTATCATTTCGTGTGCAAAAGCTCTTACATCTACAGAAATTAGATTTACTTTTACAATTTCTTTCTGTGTCATACGCTTTAATCTTTACCATTTATTAAATCCTCATACTCACCTATCGTGATTTCCTTGAAATCAGAGTTGTGCTTCTCGGCTCTAATGCTATCGTCAAAGTAAACGAAAATGCGGTCTTTATGACGGAGGAGCTGAGTAATAGAGAAACGGTTAGCTTGAGAGACTTCTATATTCAGTTCCTTCATTATCTTGAAATGGTTAGCAACTGATTTATAGGAGAGAAGAACGGAGGCTATTTCCTTGCCTTGCTTATATCGCTTATTAGGCGCAATAGCTACATAGTAACCGTCCTTCAATTTTACACCGTCTATCTTCTTCCACACCTTCTTATCCAGTGTATCGTAACGCTCAGGTGGTACCCAAATAGCAGTAATCTCGTACACTCTTGTGAGAGTTGTGTTAGGCTGATAGCCCTGATATTTTTCAAATTTGAAACCTATGGATTCTTCTACTCTCTTCGTATAGGCTTGATACTCTTCAAATTCAGCATCGAGAATACTTTTAATGTATTCATAAGCCTTTGTCCCTTGTTTTGCTTCGTACAACATACTCTTTACTTTTTATAGTTGCTATTCTCCTTATACCCACCACTTACAAGCCATTGACCAAATTGTTCAAGACTTTCTATGTTATATATAAGACTCCATTTGTCACCTATATCATCAGTTGTATAAGCTATAAAAGTCTTATGTGTGAGCACATTCCAACAGATTTCCAATCTGTGTAAAATGTTTTTTCTAAAATTATATCTTGCTGCCATACGCTTTACTTTTAAAGTTTATAAGAAATAATAAACAAAACTACTGATATTATTAAGAAAGTGAAAGATAGGCATATACCTACAATACTCTCAGGGTGTATGACGATAGTTGCTATCAAGCTTACAAAGAATGCAGCAAAACACCAAAATCCAATAGCTTGTAGCATACACTTTAAATTTTCATTCATACGCTTTACTACTTAACTTCTTTAAAGATTACATTCTTGCCGTCTAAGCGGTTATAGCAGTAGTCTGGCGGGCAAGCATACCCTTCCTTTTCGAAGAAGCAGCCTTGACAAGAAAAACTTGTTGCTTCAACCACCTCCAAAATTATTCTTTCTCCAACTTTAAGCTCTTTCATTTTCTTCCTCTCTTTCTATTTAAAAGTTTCTGCCCATACTCCTTTGGAGAAGTCGTATTAATGACAACCTTTGGCATTGATTCTCTTGGTAACCTTTGATAAAGGTAATAACCATCTTTATCACGATACATCATTGCTTAAATCCTTTCTTTTTAGGAACATACTTTTCTGAATTATCGTTAAACTCATAGCAGTCTGGGCAGTAGTGCTTATCACCTATTTCCACCCATTCGCTCTCCATTGCTTGCTCTTTTGCAGTTCCTTCGTCCAACCAAGCCACAATTCCATTAAACTCATCAATGAATGGCTTTCCGCATCTGTCACATACGACAGAATACATAGTAACTGGCTTAATCATGGTTGCCTCCTTTCTTTGGAAATAAATCATCAATATAAAGCCAACGGGTTGTTGTAAACATAGTACAAATACGTTCCCATGAGTATTCATCATTTACCCAGTATAGTGAGTAATTATCTCCGTTACGCATTTCTATAAGAATAAATTTGCCTTTGTTAGGCTCTTCATCAGCAGGATGCAACAAGTCTTTCAAGAACTCATTGATAGCCCAGTTAGCACCATGTCTAAACCCCTCTGCTATAAACGGAGCATCCTGTGAAGCAGGATATCTATTGTTGCAATAATATCTTGCAGCTTCTTCTATTTTCTTATCTATCATAATTATCTTCCTTTCTTACTATTTTTATCCAATATCTCTTTAATCTCGAAATATTGAGCCTTTACAAATTTTTCTATCTCTGACTTGGTTATTCTACCAATAACTGAAATATACCCATCCCTTACAGATACTGAGAAATAATCAGTATTGATAAAACTAATGTTAACATCTATGCTTTCATCATTCATAATCTACCCTTTCTTTTTCTAATTAATAATTTTCTTCTCTCCCTGCGTTTTGTTTTCCCATCTTTAGGAATATCAACGCATTTTAGTTTTGGAAGGAGATAATAAGGTATGTAATCTATTAAATCTTCATTTTCCATAATTACTTCTCCGCATCTTTAATTGTACCTAACAATGATTCATTGCCGATGTAAGGAATGCAGAATTTCCAAGAACCACCCACACAGTGATAAACAATATTAGGACCCTCAGTTTTAAAGCCAAATAAATCAACTTCCCAATGGTAAGTTTTTCTATCTCTTACCAACACCTTATCAAAAGGCTTGAGTTCAACCTTTGGTTTCAAGTCAACAATAGCTTTCTTCTCAGCATCCCAAGCCTTGCCTTCCTTTGCGAGAGCTTCAAAGAGCCGCTGCTTTTCTTCTTCTGTGGCATATTTTACACCGCTATCTTTACGACACCAAGCACCATGAGACGTTGGGATAGTAATCTCTCCTGAAGCTGTAAGGGCTACATGGTGTTCAAAATCTTTATACTTATTAAATTTGCTAAAGATAAAAATATGATTTTTTGGTAGAGCAGTACTAGGATTGGAGAGAATATCTCCATCCTTGAACTCTGGCTGAGCTTTCTCAATCTCCAAGGTTTCCATATTCAACTTACCACCCAATCTTTCCTCAATGTTTTTGATATAGGACTGAGCAATACACTGTTCTGGAATATGAAAATATTTTGTTAATAGTCCTTTATCTTCGCCTCTATACGTTTCATAGTCACTATAAGGGTCTTGTTCTAAACAATACTTACCTTCAAAGTAACTATACGTATCATCTGTAAATCTATCAAATATAATTTTTTTAGCACAACCAACTAATATATCTCCTTTCTTCCAAGCGAATTTAGACCAATTACGCATTTCCTTTGAAGGTACCAATATAGACTCTCCATATTTACTATATTTCCCATCATTATAGAAACACCAAGAGGTATTTACTTTATTTTTAGTAAAAATAATCTCGTCTTTATTACTAACAACGCCATCAAAACTAAGTTCTCCAAAAGCATCAGCATAAAGCTTAGTACCATTTGGCTTGTCTTTCAGTATCTCTGCTATGTTAATCTTTGCTTCCATAACTAAACCATTTTTGCGTTAAACAATACTGGTAGTAACTCCTGCTACCAACGTTTTTTGATATTTTTGGCGGCTCACCATCATAAGGAGTGACTTTCAAGTCATCAATGAAATCAGCATTCTCAGTTGACATCTCGGTATCATGCTCATTCATATATACTTTCTGTGCTGTTGTAACATGGCTTCCTGCTCTTAATTTACCGAGTGAACGCCAAACCTGCTTGCGATGGATAAACAGTCCATACAAAGGAATTGTCTTTACTTCTACTTTTGTTCCCATAACCTTTTATAGATGATAACGACTACTCGATACTCGTGCTCGCCAATCAAAACAACCTGTTGCATCTGGTCGTAAAAAGCGCAATTCGAGCTTCTTCAATGCAGCTTTGTGCTTCTGAGCTAAATTGGTACAGTGTAGCTTCTGAGCTAACTTAATCTGATCGATGATTCCCTTTCGGGCTACTCGATATTGCTTTTCTGACATCATAGGTTATTTCTTTTAAAGTTTAACTTGTTGATAAATACCGTAGTCCTGGGTCCTTTAACTTTCGGTACTTTTGTGCTATTAACGTTTACACATACGGCTGTATTTATCGACGTTCCAGCTCTGTCTAACCGCTGTTTGGGTTGTCGGTCTCCCGGATGTTTAAGGCTCCTATCGTGCCACCATGATAAGGTTTATGGCCGACCGATTTTAAATTGTTTACTCACCGATTTCCATTTTCAATCACTTTTATTAATGTCGGGTGGTTCAAAAGGAACTTCTAACCAAAATATTCTGTACCGACAATCTTTTATATTTAGCAGAATCTGTAATTGATGTAGGCTGATTCCGAACCGAATATTCGTTCCGTCTCATTCATTCCGGAATCCCTTATCTCGTCAATGA
>ERZ779875.465-NODE-465-length-39173-cov-3.796590_pt1 | contig 39173 bp, 30 predicted proteins | sample MGYA00511246_ERZ779875 | MGnify/ENA primary metagenome ERZ779875 (study PRJEB29588, sample SAMEA2155093) | human gut metagenome | biome: human gut; feature: human-associated habitat; material: faeces | place: Denmark | collected 2008/2010 ... | reverse complement strand
AAATAGTTGGTAAGGGAAGTCTGACTTTAGAAGACGGAAAGGTAGAAGCGGACGCGGCACTGCGGCGGGCGGCATTGCAGGACTTTTTACCGATCCGGCGATGTGGAAACCGCAGTTTCTGATCCTGCGTCTCTGCTACACGCCGTATGGTATTGGCCTCTCCGCATTTGCGGGGATGGCGCTTTTTGGCAGGGTGATCGGAAAAAGCCGGTTGCGTGAGAAACTGTTGTCCTTCCTTTTGCTGGTATTCTTTTGTATTCCCCTGTTCGGCTATCTGCTGAACGGCGGCCTGTACAGCAAAGATAAAGTATTCATCCCGTTTCTTCCGGTCCTCTGTGCAGAAGTCGGGCTTTATGTGGAAAACCAGCTTGTCCGGAAGCGGGAGTGTGGAAAAAATCGAAGCACCGGGAATTTTAAGCGCAAAGTCATGACAGAGCTGCGAGAATTGTTTCCGTACCTCATAGTTCTGATTCTGATGTGGAATGCAAAGCAAGAGACATACTTTGAACCATACTGGCATCTCGGCATACTGGATGTGATTTGTGTGACTGCGTGCTATCTGGCATGGCGGTGGTTTCCGGCAAAAAAACGGCTGCGGGGCAGAGAGCTTCCGTTTCTGCCGCTCGTCTTTAGTGCTGTGATTCTTGCATTTGCCGGAAAAGCAATCAATCAGGAAAAGCATGTGATGATCCCGCGCAAGACGTATGAAGCTCTGACAGACAGCAAAATTGCAGCGGCTATTCGCGAGATCCGTGTGGAAGATCCCGGCTGGTATCGCATGGAGCAATATGGAGACGGCGGACAAAACCTTGCGAACGTCAACCGGATCTGGGATATCGGGCAGAATGTTTCAACGATTTATTCCTCGGCATACAATGCAGAATATAAGAAATTCCGGGACGAGACGTATGGGATTAATGAAGCCTTCCGCAACCGCATGATGCAGACGGTTTCCGATGATCCGCTGTTCTGGCAGTTCATGGGAGTGAAGTATATTCTGGCAGAAACACGGCCGGAAGGGTATGAACTGTACCGGGATTACGGGGACTTTCAGGTTTATCGTGCCATATCCGCAGCGCCGGTTGCCTACGTGACAGACCAGGTGGTTTCCGAGACGGAATACAAATCATTACCTTATCCGCAGAACCAGGAAATACTGGAGACGGCAGCCGTGATCCCGGATCAGGAAATGCGGAAGACAACAGCGGTAATCCCGGATCAGGAAAAATCGGCTGAACCTGTGGATAATTTCAGAGCCGCTGCAGATTCAGATACAAAGAATGGTTCTGTAGGACCCCTGTTTCACAGTTGTTTTCAGAAAGTAAACCTTGAAATTCCAGAGACCGATCAGGAAGATCTGCGCATTCAGAAGACAGCGGACGGATATGAGATTGAGACGAAAAAATCCGTGACCGTCTCAGCAACGCTGCCGGGTGCCGCAGAGGGAGCAACGCTGCTCGCCGTTTCTTTCGAGGTGGAGAATCAGAAAGCGAGTCATGATATGTTCATCCGCATCAACGGCCAGACCAACCGCCTGACCGGCATCAACCATACGTATGCCAATGGGAATACACAGTTTAACTATCTTGTAACGATGAAAGAAGATGGAACCGTATTCATTCGGATGGGAAAAGGCCATTATATCCTGAAAAATTTTGAGACATGGACTGGTATGGCACAGCCGTTGGAAAAAACGGAGCAGCTGTACAGTCAGGCGGTTACCCTGATTGGCGGAACAACAGCAACATACGGCGGCGACGGCATCACAGGTGTGGTTTCCGCGGAAAGAGACGGATACCTCATCACCAGCATTCCATACGATGAAAATTTTGTGCTGAAAGTGGATGGGAAAGAAACAATGCTGTTCCGCGCAAACACGGCATTTCTCGGCGCAAAAATCCCATCAGGCGAGCACAAAATTGTTCTTGTGTACCATGCGCCCGGACGGGCGGCTGGCAGTTGGTGCAGCCTGATGGGAGGAATGCTGGCACTCATCCTTGTGATCTGTGAAAAAAAGAAACAGCAAAACGGCAGCGAACGGGCAGGAGAGAGCAAAATGTTGCAAAAACAGCGGAAATATTATATCATCAGAGTGTAAAAATAGTTGTAGTGACACTTGGTGGAATGGAGCATATCTTTACAGCCGCAGGAAGAACTGGCAGCGTTTGCCCGTTTTGGAAACGCCGTTGCAAGCCTTTGTGTGGAGAAAAAAGGTGCTAGAGCGTGTCTGAAAAATCATTTCCGCAATCTGCAAGCCCCACTTTGCGGTATATTTTACCCTCATTCGGTTGCCGTAGCCCGCTACGCCGCCCTTATTCGGATAAAATCTCCCACGAACTGGGACTCGCAGCTCACGAAAAGCCTTTTTCAGACACGCTCTATTCCGGCCATGCCGGATCTGGCACAGGTAGAAAAAAGACTGGGGGATAAGAAATGGAATTAAGAGAGCAGTTAAATGGAATCCAGCATGTCGGTATTCCGACCAACGATATTGAGATGACGATTGCGTTTTATGAAAAGCTTGGATTTGAAATTGCATTCCGCACCGTAAATGAGGCGGCGGATGAGAAAGTGGCATTCTTAAAGCTTGGAACACTTGTGATCGAAACGTACGAAAACAAAGCTGCAGCACTGAAACCCGGAGCAATCGACCATGTGGCGATTGACGTAAAGAATATTGAAAAGGTTCACGAAATGATTACCGGGGCCGGTCTGAATACGACGCAGGATGAAGTACATTTCCTTCCGTTCTGGGAAAATGGCGTCCGTTTCTTCACGATCGAAGGACCAAATAAAGAAAAAGTGGAATTCAGCCAGTATTTGTAACGATTCCAAGCCATGCGAAATGGAAGAAAAATCGCGAATCATGCTTGCATGAATATCCGTTTGACCAGCAAAGCCTCTGCCGGGAAGCAAAATTTTTGCCCGGCAGAGGCTTTTTTACTTACTCTGAAACAAATACTACCGGATAGTCAAAAAAGCGCAAATTATCCCTATAGAGTAAAGGAGATGCAAAATTTATCTGCAGTTACAAAAACGGGGTGGAGTTTTTATGGAAACAGGGCAGGAAATCATTGTGCTTTCTGCACGTGAGTGGTAAAATAGAATAGATAATATATAATCTGTTTTGAATAAAAATAGGATATCTTAGATAACATATAATCTGTAACAAGAAGGGGAAAAATGGAACAATTTATATGGGAAACTCCGGAAGAACTGGATCAAAAACTTGCGCAGCGAGTGAGAAAAATCAGAAAGAGACGTTCAATTACGCAGGAAAAATTAGCATCTATAAGCGGAGTGAGTTACGGCTCAATCAAAAGATTCGAAACGACAGGACAAATTTCCCTGTTATCTTTAACGAAAATTGCAATCGCACTGGATCTTGCAGATGAGCTCAGAAATATTTTCACGCAGGTACCGTATAAAGATATTCAGGAGGTTATCAATGAAACAAGATAAAGTACTGCAGGTGTGTTATGAGGATCAAACGGTGGGAACATTAGCTATGACGGCAGACCACAAAGTGGCATTTCAGTACAGTGATGAATGGCTGGAAACCGGATTTTCGATCAACCCATTTTCATTGCCTTTGCAAAAACAGGTATTTGTTCCAGTTAAGGATCATTTTGAAGGATTATTTGGGGTTTTTGCGGACAGTCTTCCAGATCATTGGGGCAGATTACTGTTGGATCGCCTGTTACGGGCACATAAACAAAATCCGGATGAACTGACCGTACTGGATCGTCTGGCGATTGTGGGCACATCGGGGATGGGAGCGTTGACATATCACCCGGAAAAGAATTTTCCAGAGGAGCAGAGCAGTGCAGATCTGGACAAACTGGCGGAAGAGTGTCAAAAGATACTGAATACAGAGTATTCGGATAAACTGGACGAATTGTATCTGCTGGGAGGTACCAGCGGCGGAGCAAGACCTAAAATCATGACAACCATTGATAATGAAGAATGGATTATCAAATTTCCAGCGCATGTGGACGGAAAAGATGCAGGAAAAATGGAATATGACTATTCCTGCTGTGCCAAGGCCTGCGGAATTATGATGAGTGAAACGAGATTGTTTCCATCAGAAAAATGTAAAGGATATTTTGGAACTAAAAGGTTTGACAGGAGAAACTGTTTGAAAGGGAAAAAGAAAGTGCACATGTTGACGACAGCTGCAATTCTGGAATTGGATTTTGAGCAGCCAAGTCTGGACTATCATGGATTAATGAAACTGACAAAAATCATGACACGCAATTGCGATGAAGATGTTGAAAATATGTTCCGCCGAATGTGTTTCAATGTTTTTGCACATAACAGAGATGATCATTCGAAGAACTTCACGTATTTGTACGAAGCAGACGAAGATAAATGGCATTTAAGTCCGGCATATGATCTTACTTACAGTAATACGTATTATGGCGAACATACTACGTCAGTAGATGGAAATGGAAGAAATCCAGGCAGAAAAGAGTTACTGGCGGTAGGAACTGGTGCAGGGATGAAAAAGACAAGGTGTGAAGAGATCATAGACGAAATTGAGAAAAAAGTAAAGGAAATGTTGGAAGAATATCTTTTGGGTAAGTGATTCTCTTTGCATTCAAAAAATTTTAAACAGCAAGTTATTAACAGTTAAATAAAAAAGAGTTGCCAGACAAATGAACACTATAAGTACCTTGCTACGAGTTTTATTTTCGTAGCAAAGTACAAGATAGTACAGAGATAAAAATATGTCTCATTTGTCGTTTAACTCTTTACATTGCGCTTTTATTTCTTCTATCGAATCCTTCAATAACTTTAATCTGGCAGGCTACTTTCTAAACAAAGTCGTCCCCATCCCACCCGCCGGTTCGGGTATTCGCTCTCGGATGCGATGGGTTTTGCGCCTGCAATGAGATAAGCTTTCAGTTTTTCGCCATATAAAAACGGGTCATTTCCGCGCAGAATGCCCCATTCCATCATAAGCGCGGCGCTTCCCGATACAAAAGGCGTGGCAAACGAGGTGCCGGTGAAGGAAGCATAGCCGCCGCCGGAACGGGGAGCTGGGATATTGACACCCGGGGCGGCGAGATCAGGTTTAATTTCGTGGAGAATACGGGTATAGCCGCGGCCGGAGAAGCTGGCATAGGAGGAAAGGCGGGGATCGTAGGCACCGACCGTGATGGCGGAGCGGGCGGTGGAAGGGATGGTGAGTGTGGTGTCGGCAGTGGGGGAGAAGAAGCGTGTCTGTGAACCGACGGCGTTTCCGCCGGGAAGCCAGAGGTCAAAGGAACCGGAGATCAGGCGGCCGGGGGTGAGACGCAAGGTCCAGATGCCGTTTTCGACGGACAGATGGTTTCCTGCGCCCTGAAAGGTCAGGTAAATTTCCTGCGCCTGGCTGTAGGGGGATGGCATGCCATAAAACAGGAGAAGTTCTGTCGGACCAAGCGTCAGACGCGCCGTGCCGAGGACAGGAGAGAGCGTGCCGGAGCGGATGCCGCCGGGGGAAATCAGTTCGATCGAGATTTCATCCCCATAAACCTTCCAGATCTGGAGACTGAACGAGGATTCATAAGCACCGACCTGAAATTCAACGGAGACAGCGCGGTCAGCCGTTGCCGAGACCGCAGACGTCGCAGCCGGATCAGATGTCGCACGGACTGTTTGCGTCTGACCGGACGACTTGCGATCCGACTTTAGGTTCCCGGCATAATGGCGTCCGGTATCCCCTTCATTTCCTGCCCCGATACAGATCACGTTCTGCCCTAAATTTGACACTGCATTCAAATACGTTTCAAGTAAGGAATCCCCGCTGTGCGAACCGTAATTATTCCCGAAGCTCAAATTAATCACAAGCGGCCGCTCCACCAGAAGTGCATATCTTACGCAGAAATCCACCGCCTGCAGCAATTGCGATGTCCGCGGCAGATCCGCCGGATCAGGATTCCCAAGCTTTACGACCACGAGTGTTGCTTCCGGTGCCACGCCCCGCATGGCCGCATCTGCCGAGGATCTCCCATTTCCCGCTGCGATTCCGAGCACCGCTGTCCCATGCCCCGTCACATCGCGGGACGGCACGAGGGCAAACCGTTCTTCCGGCGTAGAAGATGCAAGTGCCTCATTGATCTGCTGCCGTGTATATACCGACCCAAGAGCATACCCCATCGGAGGATTCCCCGGAATCGTCTGATCCCATAAAATTGCAATTCGGCTTGTCCCGTCCGGTGCGCAGAAATCAGGATGCGCATAGTCCACGCCTGAATCAATGCATGCAAGCAGCACCCCATTCCCAGACAGACCCATAACCCCCTCCTGCACAGGCGTAATACAGGATATGCTCCGCACAAATGCATCTGCGAAATAAAGTAATTTCGGTTTCTCCAGATAGGTAATCTGCGGCAGTCCTGTCACGTAATCCATCAGGGACTCCGGAACCAGAAGAATGGCATACGAAAACAGCAGCAGCGTCACACGAACTCCCTGCCCCTCCAGAAAAGCCAGGTCTCCCTGATACTGTACAATTACTTCCCATGTTTTGCTGTAAGAGTTATAACCTGCCGAAAGCTCCGGCACACGCCGCCGTTCGACTTCCGTTGCGGCCAGCGCAAGGTTCAACAGGTTTTCCCTTTTTTGATCAATCATTACAAAAACTCCGTCCAAAATGTTGTTAAAATCTATTCCGCTTTTCCGGGAAATATGATATAATCGCCATCGTACAATAGGGGTACAGATCTGCTTTTTGGAGTGCATCGAAAAATGGTTTTACGATGCCGCCTGGCGGGTCTTTACTATTTTACGCGAAATGCTTTTGCATTGAAGGGAGAGAACATGAAAATTATCATTGTGGGCTGCGGAAAAGTCGGAGCCGCACTGACCGCCCAGCTGAGCCGCGAGGACAACCTTGTGACGGTCATTGACACAGACAGTATTGTCGTCCGCAACGTCTCCAACACCTACGACGTTATGGGAATTGTAGGAAACGGAGCAAGCTATCAGGTGCTTCAGGAGGCGGATATTGAGCATGCGGATCTGATGATTGCCGTAACCAAAAGTGATGAAATGAACCTGCTTTGCTGTGTCATCGCCAAACAGGCAGCAGACTGTCACACCATCGCCAGAGTTCGAAATCCGATGTATCGGGAGGAGAGAGAATTTATTCGTAAAAAGCTGGGTCTGTCCATGATCATCAACCCGGAGCACGCGGCCGCCATGGAAATGGCAAGACTGCTGCGGTTCCCATCTGCGATTGAGATCGACAGCTTTTCCCGCGGAAGAATCGAAATGCTGCGCTTTAAAGTGCCGGAAACATCGAAAATTGTCCATATGTCGCTGCGTGAGCTGGCCGGAGCGCTTCAGTACAGTCTGCTGGTCTGTGCTGTTGAGCGAAACGGCGAGGTTTACATACCGGATGGAAATTTTGTGATCCAGGCAAAAGACAGCCTTTCCATCATTACCACACCGCAGAACGCAGAGAGCCTGTTTAAGAAAATCGGTGTTCATACAAACAAGGTACACAATACGATGATCGTTGGCGGCGGTGAAATTACGTATTATCTCGCAAAATCACTGGCAAATATGAACGTCGATGTCAAGATTATCGAGAAAAATAAGGATCGCTGTGAGGTTTTAAGCGAAGCACTGCCGGATGCAACCGTTATTTACGGTGACGGAAGTGACCAGGAGCTCTTAAAAGAGGAGCGCATCCAAGATATGGATTCCTTTGTGGCCTGCACCGATATGGATGAGGAAAACATCATTCTGTCGCTGTATGCGAAAGAGAAGGTATCCTCAAAGGTTGTAACGAAAATCAACCATCTGGAATTTAATGATGTTATCCACAGCCTGAACCTGGACAGCCTGATCTACCCGAAACACATCACCGCAGAGTACATTCTGCAGTATGTCCGGGCAATGAAAAACTCCATCGGAAGCAACGTTGAGACGCTGTATAAGCTGATGGAAGACCGTGTGGAGGCTCTTGAGTTTATCGTGAACCAGAATTGCCGTATGATCGGCATCCGTCTGCAGGATATGAAAACACGGCCAAACCTTCTGGTAGCAGCGATTAACAGACAGGGAAAGGTCATCATTCCGGGTGGACAGGATTCCTTTGCGGCAGGAGATTCCGTCATTATCGTAACAACGGAAACCGGTCTTCAGGATATCCATGAGATTCTGGCAGAGTAACGGGGGAAGCGGATTATGAACTATAAAATGATTCGTTTTGTCATCAGCTGGGTGCTGAAAGTGGAAGGTATGCTGATGCTGCTTCCGGCGCTGGTCGGAGCCATGTACCAGGAAAAGGCAGGCTTTGCGTATCTTATCTGGGGACTGCTCTGCATTGCGGCCGGTCTGATCCTCTGCTTCAGAAAACCGTCCAATATGGAAATCTATTCCCGCGACGGATTTGTCTGCGTTTCGTTAAGCTGGGTTGTCCTTGGTGTTTTCGGAGCGGTGCCGTTTGTAATTACGGGGGAAATTCCGTTTTATATCAATGCGCTGTTTGAGATCGTTTCCGGTTTCACAACGACAGGAGCCAGCATTTTGAGCGATGTGGAAGCACTTTCACACGCCAGCCTGTTCTGGAGAAGCTTTTCCCACTGGATTGGCGGTATGGGCGTTCTTGTGTTCATTCTTGCATTGCTTCCGATGAAGGGCGGTTCCGTCATGAACCTGATGAAGGCAGAGAGCCCGGGACCGACTGTTTCCAAATTTGTTCCGAGAGTGCGCGGAACTGCTAAAATTCTGTATCAGATTTATCTTGGCATGACACTTTTTACCATTGCTGCCCTGCTGCTTTCCGGCATGAAGACATTTGATTCTGTCACACTCGCCATGGGAGCTGCCGGAACAGGAGGCTTTGCCGTGTTGAACAGCGGTTGTGCAGTGTACACACCACTGCAGCAGTGGATTCTGACAATCGCCATGATTGCGTTCGGTGTGAATTTTAACTTTTATTATCTGATGCTTTGCAAAAAGGGAAAGGCCGCCATTTCGTCCCAGGAGGTAAGAGCGTATTTCCTGATTATCCTTCTGGCAGGAGGCGTGATTTCCTGGAATACCTATCCGATGTACCATTCCATCGGTGAGACAGTACGGACCGCCTTTTTCCAGGTCGGATCGATTATCACGACAACGGGTTATTCCACGACGGACTTTGACCTCTGGCCGGAGCTGTCAAAATGTATTCTGGTGATGCTGATGTTCATCGGAGCCTGCGCCGGTTCAACGGGAGGCGGAATCAAGGTTTCGCGAATCCTGATCCTCTTAAAAACCGTGAAAAAAGAGCTTGGTTCGATCGTGCATCCGCGCAGTATCAAACGCATCCGTTTCGACGATCACCCGGTAGAGCATGAGGTTCTGCGGGCGATCAACGTATTTTTGATTGTTTATCTGGTGATCTACAGCTTTTCCATGCTGATCATCAGTGTGGATGGATTTTCCTTCGAGACAAACTTCACGGCAGTTGCCGCAACACTGAACAACATCGGACCGGGTCTTGACCAGGTAGGACCGACCAGTAACTTCTTTGGATACGGTCCGGTTTCCAAGCTGATTCTGATTTTTGATATGCTGGCAGGCCGTCTGGAACTGTTTCCGATGCTGATCCTTTTCTATCCGTCTACCTGGAAGAAGAGAGGATAAAGCGGTTCACCGGGAAAAAGAGGGACTTTGCGTCGGCGGGAAACTGCCGGAGCAGAAGGAAAAGAAAAAATGGTTACGATTCACAGGGTTTTCCAAAAAAACAGAAAGACGGAATAAAGTCAGGGTGCATTTCCTGACCACAGGCAGAAAGGAAGGAACTTATGAGTAACTGGGAAAAGAATGTAAGAAAAGTTGTGCCGTATGTACCGGGCGAGCAGCCGCATGAGGCTGACATGATCAAGCTGAATACGAATGAGAATCCGTATCCGCCGTCACCAAAAGCCGCAGAGGCGATCAGACGGGTAGCAGAAGAGGATACCCTCCGTCTCTATCCGGATCCGACCGCGGCAGAACTGGTGCAGGCGATTGCGGATGTCTACCACGTAAGCCCGAAGCAGGTTTTTGTCGGCGTCGGTTCGGATGATGTTCTGGCGATGGCGTTTATGACGTATTTTAACTCTGACAAACCGATTCTTTTCCCGGACATTACGTATTCCTTCTACGATGTCTGGGCGGAGGAATTCCGCATTCCGTACGAGCAGATCCCGCTCGATGAAAATTTCTGCATTGTGCCGGAGCAGTATTTTGCAGAGAACCATCCAAATGGCGGAATTGTGTTCCCGAACCCGAATGCACCGACGGGTGTGGAGCTTTCGCTTTCTGCGATCGAATCGATATTGCAGCATAACCCGGATGTGGTTGTGATCGTAGATGAGGCATATGTGGATTTCGGAGCAGCCACTGCGCAGCCGCTGCTGGAAAAATATGAAAACCTGCTGGTTGTGCAGACAACATCAAAATCCCGTTCGCTTGCCGGCATGCGCATCGGCTATGCAATCGGAAATGAGAAGATGATTTCGTATCTGAATGATGTGAAATATTCATTCAATTCCTACACCATGAATCAGACCACAATCGCCGCCGGAGCCGCAGCGATCCGCGATGTGGAATATTTCCGCAAGACGGTGAAAAAAGTGATGGAAACGCGAGAATGGTCGAAGGAGGAGCTGAAAAAGCTGGGATTTTCTTTCGAAGATTCGAAATCGAACTTTATTTTCGCAACACACAAAAGCGTACCGGCCGGGAAGATTTTTCAGGCACTCCGGGAACGCCATATCTATGTGCGGTATTTTGAAAAACCCCGTATTGACAATTATCTGCGTATTACGATTGGTACGCGGGAAGAAATGCAGACGCTGTTTGACTTTTTGAAAGATTACTTAACCGAATCAAGCAAGTAGCGAAGCGGATTGCAAATATCCGCTTGCCAAGAGGGATGAAGCAGCTGAAAATATAAAACAGAAGAAGAGTATCTGCAGAGGAGCAGAAGAAAATTTTAAAGGGGGACTGCCGTCGGAATCAGCCATGAGATCCGGCGGCAGTTTTAGAAGGTATTTGGGTATGAACAAAGAGAAGAAAGAAGTAGTAAAGGTAAATCAGATTACGGAAGGTGTTATCTGGCAGCAGATTCTGATCTTTTTCCTGCCGATTCTGTTCGGAACGTTTTTCCAACAGCTTTACAACACGGCAGATGCCATGATTGTCGGACACTTTCTCGGAAAACAGGCACTTGCGGCGGTCGGCGGAACGACAGGTACGCTGATCAATCTGCTGGTCGGATTTTTCGTCGGCCTTTCGAGTGGTGCGACGGTTGTTATTTCACAGCATTACGGAGCCAATAAAGAGGACAAGGTGCAGTGGGCAGTGCACACTTCCATTGCCTTTTCCATTCTCGGAGGTATTGTGCTGACAGTAGTCGGCATTGGCTGTTCGAGATGGATGCTCGATCTGATGAACACGCCGGATGATGTTGTAAATCATGCGCTGATTTATATGCGTGTTTATTTTCTTGGAACCATCGGAAACCTGATTTACAACATGGGTTCCGGTATTCTGCGTGCGGTCGGCGATTCGAAACGTCCGCTGCTGTATCTGATCATCTGCTGTATGACCAATATCGCGCTTGACTTTTTATTTGTTGTCGGTTTGCAGATGGGTGTTATGGGCGCGGCGCTTGCGACCATTCTGTCTCAGATCATCAGTGCGGTTCTTGTTATGGGCTCTCTGATGCGGACCAGAGACATTTACCGGCTTCATCTGCGGAAAATCAGCATTGACTGGATTATGCTCAAACGGATTATCCGCATTGGTTTTCCGGCAGGCGTACAGTCAATTCTGTACTCGGTATCGAACGTGATTATTCAGTCTGCTGTCAACTCGCTGGGAACCAACAATGTGGCTGCGTGGGCGGCTTACGGAAAGGTGGACGGTCTTTTCTGGATGATGATCAATGCGCTCGGTATTGCGGCGACAACCTTTGTCGGTCAGAACTACGGTGCGAAAAAGATGGATCGTGTACACCGCGGTGTGCGCACCAGCATGATCATGGCATTCCTGATGACGGGTCTGATGGTTGTGTTTATGTGGTTTATCGGTGATACACTGATTTCTCTGTTTACCACAGATACGGCGGTGCGTGAAATCTGTCACGGACTGATCCATTTCCTGGTTCCGACCTTCTTTACCTACATTTCCATCGAAATCCTTTCCGGTGCACTCCGCGGTGTCGGAGATGCATGGATTCCGATGTTTATCACCGGAATAGGAATCTGTGGAGTACGTATCGTGTGGATGACGGCGGTTCTGCCGCATTTCCACTCCTTAAAAGGAGCTGCCTTCTGCTATCCGCTGTCGTGGGTAATCACAACGATTGCATACTTTATTTATTACCTGTTCTTCAGTCAGCTGAGTAAGCGGAAAGAATTGAGGAGTATCTAACAGAATGTTCAAACTGTATTAACAAAACTGTGCTATCATGAAAATATCAGTGTCAAAAGGTCAAAAAACCGATGCAGGCAAAGCTTGCAGGAGGATTTTTGAACTCGGGACACGGCAAAAATGAGTAAGTAGCCATTTTTCAAAGAAAAATGAGCGGATTACAAAGGAAAGACAGGTGGAACGTAAGATGGTAAGTGAAAAAGTAACGATTGTCAATCCGTCAGGTCTGCATCTTTTAAACGCGGTAAATTTGTCAAACAGTGTAAGCCGGTACAAATCTTCCATGTCGTTTACCTATGAAAACAACGGGATGCAGGGAACGGTTAATTTAAAGAGTATTTTGAGTATCGTTGCCGCAGGAATCAGGCAGGGAGACACTATTGAGATCTGCAGCAGCGGAGAGGATGAAGAGGAAGCACTTCGGGCGGCCATTGCCGCAATTAAAAGCGGGCTCGGAGAGACGCCGGAGTGAGGAGATAGGAACATAGAATAGAAATAAAGAAAAGGACCTCGCTTTTTGAAAAAACGGAATGGGAAACCGGACCGTGTTTCAAAAAGCGAGGTTTTTGTGTGGCGGCAGATAAAAGATTCCTGCCTTCGGGGGGGATTTCGAAAGCAGGGATGAAAAGATAAGCTGCGAAGCAGCTCTTCGGCTATGAGCAAGCAGCGAAGCGGATTGCGAATATCCGTTTGACAACAGGAGGTATAAGGCCGGAAAAAAGTGTCTACACTCTGGATAAAGCAAAAATGCAGAGAAAAGGAGTGTAGAAAAAATGGCAAGGCAGAAGAAAATTGATCTGGAACATATGACGGAGAAGGAGAAAATGAAATACGAAATCGCAGGTGAGCTGGGGCTTTTAGAACGCGTGCTGAATGACGGCTGGCGATCACTCACGGCAAAAGAAACGGGACGGATCGGTGGCCTTGTGACACGGAGGAAACGGCAGATGGCGGCGGAAGGAAAGAACGAAAACGAAGAAAAATAAGCGGTACCGCAATTTTTGCAATATCCTCAACAGTTTTGATCATAGATTTTTCCTGTGAAAGCGTTATAATAAAAACAAGGAATGGGTGGTGCCGCGCCAAAGTCCGTGTCTGCACGAGACCCGGCGACTGCCGCGATACCCTGAGAAACTCGCAGAGCGTGTTTCGGATCGTTTGGAGAAGTGAGGGAAAAGTTTATGGAAGCAAAAAAAGAGAAAAAGTATATGTCGGATATCCATCTCGAGGATTATACCGAACAGTACGAAACGGGATTTGCCACAGCGGACACGATGATATTTGAAGGGGGAAGAAGAGAGGAGCTGCTGAACGGCGGCTGGCATTATGCAGTCGATCAGTACGATACCTGTCTGCGCCAGAAATGGTACAAAGAGAGATACCGCGACGAAAAAGGCTTCACTGTGCCAATCGACTATTCCTTTGACGAGTGGCCGGTGATGCAGCTTCCGTGCAGCTGGAATACCATCGATCCGATGTATCTCCTGTATGAGGGAAGCATGGTCTTTACGAGAAAATTTTCCTATATCGCAGAAAGAGAGGAAACAGTCTTTCTGAAGGTGGGCGCAGCCAATTATCTGTGCCGCGTTTTCTTAAACGGAAAATACGTCGGTATGCATCGCGGCGGATCGACACCGGCGTTCTGGAATATCACAGAATACCTGAAAGCGGAGAACCGCATCGTGCTTGCTGTTGACGGAACGAGACGGCCGGAGCAGGTGCCGACCGAGAATACCGACTGGTTCAACTACTGCGGCGTATACCGCGATATCGCACTGATCCGTGTTCCGAAATGCCATATCAAAACTTTTAAAATTGCGCTTGTGCCGGACGGAACATTTGGACATGTTATGGCGAAAGTGACACTGTCGGAAAAAATCACAGCCAAGGCAGAGCTTGTCATCGAGGAGCTTGGCGTGAGCCGGAAAATCCAGCTGGAAAACGGAGCCGGAGAAGTTGTTTTTGATGCAAAACCGGAGCTTTGGACACCGGAAAAACCGAAGCTGTATGATGTAAAAGTAACCTGTGGAACCGATACCGTCAGCGACCGGGTCGGCTTTCGTGAAATTCGCGTGAACGGCAGAGACATTCTGCTGAACGGAGAGTCCGTTTTCCTGCGTGGTATCAGTTGCCACGAAGACAGCGTGGAAAACGGAAAAGGCCTGACAAGAGAGGAACGGATCGAAAATATCCGCATTGCGAAAGAACTGGGATGCAACTTCATGCGCCTTGCACATTACCCGCATAACGAAGAAATGGCAAAACTCGCCGACGAGCTTGGGCTTCTTTTGTGGGAGGAAATTCCGGTTTACTGGGCAATTCGTTTTGAACGTGAAAAAACATATGAGGATGCCCAGAATCAGCTCCGCGAACTCATCAACCGTGACTGGAACCGCGCGAGCGTGATCATCTGGTCTGTCGGAAATGAGAATGCTGATACGGATGAACGGCTGAAATTCATGAGCGCACTGGCAGAATGCGCGCATCGGGAGGATGAGACGCGAATGGTGTCTGCGGCCTGCCTGGTTAATGCTACGAAAAATAAGATTGAGGACCGTCTGATGGAATACCTTGACATCATCGGCATCAACGAGTACTGCGGCTGGTACACCCCGGATTTTGCGATGCTGCCGGCACTGATGGAAAACAGCCAGCCGGACAAGCCGGTTATCGTAACGGAGTTCGGCGCAGATGCGCTGCTGCATCAACATGGAACCATCTCGGACAAAGGAACCGAGGAGTGCCAGGCGGATGTGTACGAAAAACAGATTGCAACGCTGCGGAACATTGACTACATCAAGGGCATGACCCCCTGGATTCTCTACGACTTCCGCTGCCCGCGCAGAACAAGCCTGATCCAGAAATATTATAACCGGAAGGGGCTGCTCTCTGAGGACAAAAAGTACCGCAAACCGGCATTTTATGTGCTGCAGAAATTTTATGAAGAGCTGAAAAGAAAAGAACAGTAGGGGCAAGAGCTTTTCAAAAAGAACAGCCGACTTGCACGGTTGATGATATCAAACGGAACAGAGAAAAAAAGACAAGAACAGACAAAAACAGATGGTATGAAATCAGCTTTGAAGTCCGATTTCATACCATCTGTTTTTGTCATTGCAACAATCCGCCGTAGGCGGAGAATCCAGCAAGTGCTGTGTTATGCTTTTTTCTGTGCAGCCATCCACTCCAGAATCGGAGTCTCTTTTCCGTCCGTCATAACCGGTTTGCCGTCATAATCGAGGACACACTCATCGTTCAGCATCGGGATCCAGGACCAGTGGCCGATGTATTCGAATGGGGTGCCGTCTGCATTTTTCTGTGTTCCGGTGTGATCGAGTACCTTGTCCCAGTAGGTGAAGTGAGCATTCGGGTTGACCTTTGCCAGACGCTCATAGGTTGGAACGACAAAATCATCCGGAACGACAACGGGGTCGGTTTTTGCGTGTGTAAACCAGATCGGCAGATCTTTGAGCTTCAGAATATCTTCATCGGAGATAAATGCATCCGCCAGAGCCTCGCAGACCGGATATGCGGCAGCGTAGCGGGACGGGTTGAAAATGATCTGTTTCATGGTCATAAAGCCACCGTTGGAGCAGCCGCCGATGTAGATGCGGGAGCGGTCAATCTGCGGATGGGCATCCACGAAAGCACCGATCAGGGCATCGAGAACTTCGGTATATTTGGAAGAACCGTCTTTGGTATATTCGCCGGTTCCGTCATCCATCCACATGGTTGGAGCCTGTGGAGCGAGCAGATAGGTCTTGCCGCCGAAAATTTTCTGAACCTTTGGGGAAATCAGGTTTACAACTTTATTTCCGATTGCTGCAATCGGCGGTTCCTGTCCGCCCTCACCTGCGCCGTGCAGCCAGATGATCAGCGGGATTTTCTCATCCGCATCCATTTCCGGCTCGTAGTAAACGTAAGAGAGCGGAATCTGCGGATCATCGTAGCGGTCTTCTTTGAGCCATTCACCGTAGATGACGCGGTTTCCGCCGTCTACGTCGAACGTCTGCGGAGAAATGGCATCATCGTCTGTTGCAATTTCAGAGACTTGTGTTACATCGTAAGCAACATTGACAAATACATTAAAATTACCGTTGAATTTGATGATGGAGCCGATTCCTTCCATGATGAAACACGGCAGCTCCAGCGTCAGACAGGTACCGTCCTCGCACGGTGCACCGGTTTTGTCAGAAACGTAAACGTTCGAAACGCGGCGTGTGCCGTCCATGGAATCATCCGGTTTGTCACCCATGAAATTCGGCCAGACAAAGTTCTCACCCTCGGTGGATGTACGGGTAACGTGTACCGTAAACTGCTCCGGAGATGGGGCCGCACCCTTCATGCTTTTGCCATAATCCAGAATTATTTTCGAAATATGCGGACCGAAATCAAAAACTTCGGTAATGGTATAATAAGTTCCGTTCATTTGTAAAAACCCTCCTTTGGTACGGAATGTACGCTCAGAGTCTTTCTGCACTTGCTTTTGCGACTGACAAAAATCATCTCACAAAATCAGGTACAGAAAAAGCTTGAGAGTACAGTTGTTTGCATGGGCAGAAAAGACGGTATTGGGAATGATAGATTTTTTCTGCCCTACAATACCAGTCTACTACAGACATTCCGAAAGAAAAAGTACAAATCAGAGATAAATTTGCACGGAGATGCTTTTTCGTTGCTGCTTACTCAGCAGTGAAACACTTGCTGTTTCGCTGCGTAAGAAAGTGATTCAGGCGTGAGCAGCCCTCCTTTTGCGAAGCAAAACTTTAAATGAGGGCTGCGAATGTTACAGTTCGCTGGGAACCAGTGAACTGTAACCATATGCAAAAAGGACCGGCATCCGAACGGATGCCGATCCTTTTCTCTATGTTTGCGCATACGCGCTGATGTTCATATGGATTAGTTGGTAATGGTGATCTCTGTCTCTTTGTCGAACAGATGAACTTTCTCCATATCCAGAGCAAATTTAACGGTATCACCGCTTCTTGCAGTTGTACGAGGATCTACGCGGGCTGTCATTGGGAAGCCTTCGCAATCGAAGTACAGGTAAACTTCTGCACCTAACAGCTCGTATACGTTGATCTTGCACTCAACTACGCTGTCTTTGGAAGTTTCGATGAACATCTGAGAATCATGTACGTTCTCAGGACGGATACCCATAACAACGGTCTTTCCGTCATATCCGCCGTCGATAACAGCTTTTGCTTTGGAAGCCGGCAGTTTCATGTTGTATTTACCAACAGTAAGAGTAACGTCGTTTCCGTTAACTTTTACTTTTGCATCCAGGAAGTTCATCTGCGGAGATCCGATGAATCCTGCAACGAACAGGTTGCCCGGTGCGTTGTACAGGTTCTGCGGGGTATCTACCTGCTGAACAACTCCGTCTTTCATAACAACGATTCTGGTACCAAGTGTCATAGCCTCGGTCTGGTCATGTGTTACGTAGATGATGGTAGCGCCCAGTCTCTCATGCAGTTTGGAAATCTCGGTACGCATCTGTACACGAAGTTTTGCATCCAGGTTTGACAGAGGCTCGTCCATAAGGAATACTTTAGGATCACGTACGATTGCACGTCCCATAGCAACACGCTGTCTCTGACCACCGGAAAGAGCTTTCGGTTTACGGTCAAGCAGTTTCTCCAGGTCAAGGATTTTAGCTGCTTCTTTAACCTGTTTGTCGATCTGATCTTTCGGAACTTTTCTCAGTTTCAGACCGAATGCCATGTTATCATATACGGTCATGTGTGGATACAGAGCGTAGTTCTGGAATACCATTGCGATATCACGGTCTTTCGGCTCTACATCGTTTACTACTTTATCGTCAATTTTCAGAGTACCATCGGAGATCTCCTCAAGACCTGCGATCATACGAAGTGTTGTAGATTTACCACATCCAGATGGTCCTACGAAGATGATAAACTCTTTGTCAGCGATTTCCAGGTTGAAGTCTTTTACTGCTTCAAAACCGTTCGGATATCTTTTTGTAATGTGCTGTAAAGATAAACTTGCCATTTTTGAATCCTCCCTAAATGAACATCATGCGTTTTATTATGAGTTTTGCATTTGCATCTCTCTTGCTTATGGGATTAGTATACCTTTTCTACCCGCATTCGACCATGCCACAATTACACAAACTTTCCTCCGGCAGATTGGCAATTCTGCTTTCGGATTTTCTCGAACCGTTCTCTTCTGTCCACTTTGCACAAACAAAATGTTCACTCTTATACAAAATGACGAAACGAAAAGTTTATATTCTCTTCATTGCATTTTTCTGAAAAATTCGCTATACTTTTCTATGATGTCTGCCAGCCGGAACGTTAATCGGCGGCACACTTAATTCAACAGAAAAGAGGAACAAATTATGAGTTTTTTCAGCCTGGACAGTAAGTTCTCGCAGATTATGGGCCGTGTCTTCGACCTGATGATGCTGAACATTATTTTCCTTATTATGTGTATCCCGATTGTGACAATCGGCGCCAATTTCACAGCAATGTACTACGTCACGCTGAAGATGATCAAAAATGAGGAGACGTATATCTTCCGTACCTACTGGAAATCCTTCCGCGAAAACTTCAAGCAGGCAACTGCCATCTGGCTCATCCTGCTGGCGGTTCTGATTGTTCTGATTCTTGATCTTCTGCTGGTCATGAGAATGCCGGGTACCATCACCTACCTGCGTTTTGTTTTCCTGGTACTGATCTTTTTCGAGGCCATGGTACTTTCCTATGTATTTCCGGTACTGAGCCGCTTTGACAATACTGTAAAAAACACGATCAAGAACTCCATCCTGATGGCAATCCGCCACCTGCCGTGGACCATCATGATCCTGCTCGTCAATCTCTGTCCGCTGCTGATCTATGTATTCTCCACGACAAAGATTGTCAGCTATCTGATTCTTCTGATGTTCCTTCTGGGCTTTTCCACGGTAGCGCTTGGATGCTCCTGGTTCTTCGTAAACAAAATCTTCCCATTCTATATGCCTGAGGAAGAAAACGAGGTTCTGACACCGGAAGAAGAATCCTTACGGGCACTCGAAGCAATGGACAGACCAAGCCCGCTGACTGAACGTTCCGATGACGCTGCTCCGGCACAGACAATTCCCTCCGTGTCGGCGGACGATGCTCTCCGGCTGAAACTACCGATGCTGCAGAAACTGCTTCGGAAGAGGAATCTGCAAGCCCGGCTGAACAGACAGAAACAGACGAAACAAACGAATAAATAAACTGCATTTCATAAACAACTCCCCGCCGGGAACCGCATCTGCTGCGTGTTTCCCGGCGGGGAGTTGTCGTTTTCTATTCTCTTTTATTTTTCAACACTTCTCAGGCATCCTGCTGTGCTTCCTCCTGTACCGCTTCCGGTACGATCATCGGAGGCATCGGTTTTTTCTCCTTTACAGCTTCATCAAACGTAATCGTAACCTTGAACAGGTCGCCGTCCAGATAAATGTTGAAGCTTCCATGCTGCAATACCGTTAGGTTCTTTGCGATTGAAAGACCCAGGCCGCTGCCCTCGGTGCTCCGGCTGACATCGCCGCGGATAAAACGCTCCGTCAGTTCATCTGCCTGGAAGTTCAGCGGGTTCTCGGAAATGTTCTTAATCGAGAGCTGAATCTTTCCGTCTTTTTTGATGGCATCCACATAAACCCGTGTTCCCGGCATGGCATATTTGCAGACATTTACGTACAGGTTCTCAAGCACGCGCCAGATGCGGCGGCTGTCCGCACGGATCAGAAGCGGTTCCGGCTGGAGAATACAGATCAGGTCGAGATTGCGGCCTTCGAACCGCTCCGCAAATTCTCCGTTCACCTGCTGTACCAGTTCATTCAGGTTCAGGTTCATGAATTCCAGTTTAATATTTCCGGAGCTGATCTTCGATGCCTCGACAAGGTCCTCCGTCAGCTGTTTCAGGCGCTGTGATTTTTCGTCGAGTACGCGGATATAATCTTTCGCTTTCTCGTTTTCAATATTTTCCCGTTTCAGCAGATCGACATAATTAATAATAGAAGTAAGCGGTGTCTTGATATCGTGGGATACGTTGGTGATCAGATCCGCTTTTAAGCGCTCGCTCTTCATCTGCTCCTGCACTGCCGCTTTCATTCCCTCTCCGAGCGAATTGACAATTCCGGCAAGCTGAAGGTTGTCTTCCCCCTGCAGCTCCGTCAGGTCAATCTTGTAATCCAGATCGCCCGCAGCAATCTCTTTTAAGCCATGTTCAATCTGTTTTCTTCCGGATGCCTCGCGCAGCAGAAGAAGCAGCACTGCGGCATCCATCACCAGGGTAAGGAATACGCCGAACATTCCGAAGCCGCAGCAGAGAATGATCTGCACGCCGCAGAAAACGCAGAACATAAGGATCGTTCGCTCCGACTCCTGTCTGCCTTCATAGAAGGTTCTTCCGGCAGACACGATCCGGTGGCCGACGCAGTACAAAAACGACTGTTTCCAGACGTTGCGTGCTTTGATCCGGCGCACCAGTGAGCAGTACGGAATCAGTGTGATCAGAAATCCGGCGAGGATGCCCGATGCGGCCACCAGGCTTCGCCATGTATCTGCTTCATTTCCATAGGATCCGCTGTAGATGTAGTTTCCGTCAAAATTCTGGATATAATGAACGCCGCCGTAGGAAAGTTCGATGCAGACAGCAACGATTCCAACTGCTCCCATCACAATCAGGATGGCGGCTGCAGCTGCGATTTCCGTGTACCACTGATCGAAAAAGTAAAGGCGGATTTCTTTGTTTTTTCCATTTCTTCCTGCCTGCAGTGTGAACAGGACCAGGCAGACCAGCGTTCCGATTCCGCCAACTGCAATCATCAGAAGAAGGAGCTGCATTTTCGGAAGCCACTGGCTGTAGATCTCACTGTACTGGGAGAAATAGTCGCTTGCTGCCAGATCCGGATCCAGTGCAACAAAGATCTTCTGATAATTATCTGCAATCTGATTGTTCAGTAGATAGCTTCTCGCTGCTTCCACGGCCGGGCTGTTTTTTCTTGTTGCATAAGAACGGACTTTGTCGGCACCGCCGGTCCGGTCAACAGCAAAGGCGAACGGATAGGGCGATTTCTGCGCAATGGCTGTTGTGTAACCATTTTTCCAGGAATCCACATTCGTATAGATATTTCCTTCTTTATCCTCCAGACAGTACCAGAGATTGGCATCGTCCGCATCGACGCTGATGCCGCTCTCCTGGTTTTTAAAAGCAGCAACTTCTTCCGTGACCCCGGAAAGTGTCATATACAGATCGCGGATGGATACCTTTTTCAGATTTGCCGCCGCGTACTCATAGAGGTACGTTCCCGCTTTCGTTTTCTGCGTTTCCAGGCTCATTCCCTGATCGTATAGATACAAAAACTGGGAGGAAACATCAGCAGGATCAATTTTTTTCTCTTTCAGGCTTTTCACTGCATTATCGGAAGGAAAGTAGACCTCGCCGTCCGGGGAAAAGCTGTCAAACGTCTCTGCATCTGCCGCGCTCACTTCTTCGGTGAGTGCGGCTACATCCGTCTCTTCTGTTTCCTGGCTCACGTCAGTTCCATCTTCGTATGCAAGATAGGCTTCTTTGTCAATTCCGGCATCGTTCGTCGCATAATTGTCCGCAGTATACGCTGCCACCTCATTGAGGTCTGCGCTGCTGCCGTCATCGTACATCTTGACAAGCTGGTCAATGGTGTACGTTGTACTTATCCCGCCGCTTCCCTCTCCATCGGTTGCAAAGGCACGGTAATCAATCTCTTTTGTTCCGTCGTATCGACCGTTTGTGCCGAATTTACTCATATCATTATAGTAGCTCATGACGTTATGAAGCTGCCGCTGCACCAGTGTGCCGCATGCGGTGGTTTCTTCAAACGCATACTTTTTTGCTGCCGCATTCGGCGTCAGGCCGACGCTGGAAAGCATCAGTGTCTGAATGCCCCCGAACAGCGCACTGGCGGCAAAAACGATCAGCAGAAGAAAAACGATCAGCTTCCCCGTCAGGCTGTAGAGTTTTCGTTCTTTCACAATTATTCACTCCTTATTATTGTTTCTCAATCTTATACCCAATTCCCCATACAACTTTCAGATAGCGCGGCTCCTTCGGGTTGATTTCGATTTTCTCACGGATGTGACGAATGTGGACCGCAACGGTGTTGTCCGCACCGATCGCCTCCTCGTTCCAGATGCTCTCGTAGATCTGTTCAATCGAAAATACCTTGCCTGGATTTTTTACCAGCAGCAGGAGAATGTTATATTCGATCGGGGTCAGTTTGACTGGTTCACCCTCGACGCTGACTTCTTTTAAATCGTCATTGACGAGAAGCCCGCCGACCTGATACACATTTTCTCCGTCGTCCGCCGGAAGATTTCCAAGTTTCGTGTAGCGCCGCAGCTGAGATTTCACCCTCGCCACCAGCTCGAGCGGGTTAAACGGCTTCGTCACGTAATCATCCGCGCCGATGTTCAGTCCCAGAATTTTGTCCACATCCTCTGATTTTGCGGACAGAATAATGATCGGAATACTGCTCTTTTCCCTGATTTTCAGCGTCGCACGGATGCCGTCCAGTTTCGGCATCATGACGTCGATAATCAGCAGCTGAATCTCCTCCCTCTCGAGCATCTGGATGGCCTGCATGCCGTCATATGCTTTCAGCACATGATAGCCCTCCTGGGTCAGATAAATCTCAATGGCGTCTACAATCTCTCTATCATCATCACATACTAAAATGTTGTACATTTCTTCTTTCTCCACCTTTCATTTTTTCTTTTCCGGCACTTTTTTTCCGCGCCGGACCTCCCACATGATTCAAAGATGATTGTACCGCAAATTCCCTCAAGTTGCCAGATGTCTTTTGTTTTCATCCTTACTGTACCAAAGGAATCTTTAGGTCCGCAAAGGAAAATCTTAAGTTTCTATAAAGTTTTGTCTGTGAATTCAGAGCTCAAACATTTTTTAGACAATTGCAATTATTTTCTTAGCACATCCTGCTTGCCGTCTATGCGGATCTCAATAATTTAAAGATCATCAACGACCGGTACGGGCATGAAGAAGGGGACTTCTCCATCCGCCTTGTCGGACAGTTTCTGCAGGATTCCATCGGCAAACGCGGTGTCTGCGGACGCATCGGCGGCGATGAATTCGCATATCTTGTTCCGTGTTCCGACGAAACAATGTCCAGGGATCTGTACCGGACGCTGCACTCCGCATTCGACATTTTTAATAGAACGAGCGAAAAAGCATATAATATTACCGTTTCCACCGGCTTTTATCTGCTTCCGAAAGACATGGATTCCACACTTCCGGAGATGCTCGCGCATGCGGATGCAATGCTTTACGAGGAGAAACAGAAACGAGATAAGAATGTTGCGAAAATTTTACCAAAATAGGAATTGATTTTTTTCTGGAAAGCAGTTAGAATACTTGAGGGATGATTTTTGAATCCCGTATTTCAAGCGAAACAGACCGGCAAAAACGGCTGTTTGATCAAAAAATTTCTAAAAAAAGGCAGGTGAACAGAATGGATAGTTGTGATTCTCATGGGCGAAGTACCAGCATAGGACGGGAACCGGAAAATATGCAGGATGACGGCCATCCTTCTGTCCTGCTTTAATCTTAAATATTTTCCCTTCTTATCCTATGAAAACCCGAAGTAAGACACATGATCCAAACCAGTTTTGAAACGTAATTCTCTGGTTCTTTTTTCGTGTGCTTTTACTGCCCTGTGAGGGTTCCAACATGCTTTTTCGCACCGACAGCACGCATGTTTTTTTCTGCTGTCAAAAAAAGAATGGAGGATAACGAAAAAATGGAAAAACGAGTACAGGATTATACCCAGGAGATCCTGGATACAATCCGCAGTAACTCTTCTCCGGCTGTCATGGGCAGCCGCCTGGAAGATTACCACGAAAATGACCTGGCAGATGTTCTGCCGCTTTTAACGGTTCCGGAGCGATGCAAACTGTACCGCATTCTGGACACGGACATGCTGTCCGATATTTTTGAGTATGCTGAATCCGACAACGTAGCCGAGTACCTCGAAGAGATGGATGTCAAAAAAGCCGCTTCCATCCTCTCCAAAATGGAGACCGATGCACTGGCCGAGGTTCTGCAGAAACTCGACAAAGCAAAGAAAAAACTTCTGATCGAACTGCTCGATCCGGAAGTACGCCACGATATTGAGATGATCGCCTCCTTCGATGAAGATGAAATCGGTAGCCGCATGACGACAAACTGCATCATCATCCGCGAGGATCTGAATGTCAAACAGGCGATGAGCAGCCTGATCGATCAGGCCGCAAAGAACGACAACATCTCTACCATCTTTGTTGTCAATGCGCAGCAGAAATTTTACGGAGCGATCGATCTGAAAAACCTGATCATCGCAAGACGCGACGAGACGCTCGAGGATCTGACCGTAACTTCTTACCCGTACGTATATGCAGAGGAGCCGATCAACGAGTGTATCGAAGAACTGAAGGATTATTCCGAGGATTCTATTCCGGTCCTCGACAATGACAACCGCCTGCTCGGTGTCATCACATCATCAAACATCATCGACCTGGTTGATGATGAGATGGGTGAGGACTACGCGATGTTCGCAGGTCTGACCGCAGAGGAGGATTTAAAAGAGCCGTTAAAAGACAGTATGAAAAAACGTCTTCCATGGCTGATCATCCTGCTCGGTCTTGGCATGCTGGTTTCTTCTGTAGTCGGTATTTTCGAACAGGTTGTCACAACCCTTCCGATCATCATGACCTTCCAGTCCCTGATCCTTGACATGGCCGGAAACGTTGGTACCCAGTCCCTGGCTGTTACCATCCGTGTCCTGATGGATGAGTCCCTGACCGGAAAACAGAAATTACAGCTTGTTTTCAAGGAAATGCGCATCGGTTTCTGCAATGGTCTTCTGCTTGGTGTTCTGTCCTTTGCTGTCATCGGACTTTTCATCTTCTTATTCAAAGGAAAGACCATGATGTTCGCATTTTCTGTTTCCGCCTGCATCGGTATCGCGCTGCTGCTGGCTATGCTGATTTCCAGTGCCGTCGGCACCTGCATTCCGCTGTTCTTCAAAAAGATCCACATCGATCCGGCGGTTGCTTCCGGTCCGCTCATCACGACGGTCAACGACCTTGTCGCTGTCGTTACATTCTATGGCCTGAGCTGGCTGTTCCTGATCGAGATGCTGCATCTCGCAGGCTGATCTTTTGATACGACTGAAAAATTTTTAAGAGGCAGATATCAACTTTTTCTGGTTTCGGAAAAAGCTGATATTTGCCTCTTATCTTTTCTCTTCCCTTCTTTACATTCCAAACAGAAACCGATATAATAGCAGGTAACGGTGCTTTTATGCTTTGACGTTTCACAGTGCCGCAAATATTTTGAAATGAGGGTTTTTGAAAACATGATTGTCAATCTCATCACCACAGTCTACAACTTTCTCTGGGGCGATCTTTTTACGATTCCGCTCCCGGGCGGCGGCAGTCTCGGAATCTCCCTTCTGATTCTTCTGCTGATCCCAACCGGCATCTATTTTACGATCCGGACACGTTTTCTTCCTATCCGTCTGTTCCCGGACATGATCCGTGCCCTGTCGGAAAAGAAAAATGAAAAAAGCAGCCTTTCTTCTTTTCAGACACTGATCGTTTCCACCGCAACGCGTGTCGGTATGGGAAATCTGGTCGGCGTTGTCGCTGCAGTCTCCGCCGGAGGCGCAGGTGCTGTGTTCTGGATGTGGGTGACGGCTATCATCGGCTCGTCTACCGCGTTTATCGAAGCTACGCTCGCACAGCTTCACAAAGAAGAAGATCCTCTGTACGGCGGCTACCGCGGCGGTCCTGCCTACTACATTCACGATCTGGTTGAAGACCACCTCAAGAAGAAAAAACGATACGTTCTGCCGGCTGTTCTGTTTGCCATTGCCGGTCTGATCTGCTGGTGCGGTATCAGTCAGGTAATCAGCAACTCCGTGGCTTCTTCTTTTAAAAATGCATTTTCCATTCCGCCGCTTTACACCAGTATCATGCTGGTGATTCTTTCTGCAATCATCGTACTGCGGAAAAATGCAACCGTAAAGGTGCTGGATTTTGTAGTTCCTGTCATGGCAGTCTGCTATTTCTTTATCACACTGTTTATCATCGCAGTCAACCTCCGTCAGATTCCTTCTGTGTTTGCACGCATTTTTGAGGAAGCCTTCGGACTTCGTCAGATGGCAGCCGGCGGTTTTGGTGCTGTTCTGATGAACGGTGTAAAGCGTGGTCTGTTTTCGAATGAGGCCGGTTCCGGCTCCGCTCCATGCGCCGCTGCCGCCGCAGAATGTGACCGCCCGGCCAAAGCAGGCCTTGTACAGGCGCTCGGCGTTTTTGTTGACACAATCGTCATCTGCAGCTGCACCGCAATGATTATGCTGCTTGCACCAAAGGATCTGATTAATGGCCTTTCCGGCATGGATCTCTTGCAGACCGCCATGCAGTATCATCTGGGAAAATTCGGTGTGATTTTTATCGCACTTACGCTGTTTTTGTTCAGCTTTTCCACGTTCCTCGGCATTTTGTTCTATGCCAGAAGCAACGTTGCCTACCTGTTCGGTGACAAGTGGTGTTTCCAGACCGCTTACAAGGTTCTTGCACTTGTAATGCTGTTTATCGGCGGTATTGCCGCATACACTTTTGTGTGGGATCTTGGTGATGTCGGCATCGGGCTGATGACAATTTTCAACATTATTGCACTGTATCCACTTGCAGGTGAGGCGCTTTCCGAGTTAAAATCATATGAGGAGTCGAAGAAATCGTAAATCCTGTGGATTGCTGTTTCGGACCGAAAAAGGGGTTTTAGAAAAAGGAGGTTTTTACACATGATCATTGAACCATCAAACTACACGTATGAGACAATGCCGGACTACACAGACGCGGTAGACGGCGCCGTGGAAATTCCGGTGACCGGAGAGGAAATTGAGATCCGCTATGCGCATGAAGTTGTCTACGACGAGGCGCACAATCTTCATCTGGAAATTTTCACACCATTCCAGATGGCGCACCCGGAGCGCACTTGGCCGTGCATCACATTTATTCAGGGATCCGCCTGGATGAAACAGTATGTCTACCAGAAGGTCGGCATGATCGCCCGTCTGGCGCAGCGCGGCTACGTTGTTGCAATCGTCGAATACCGTCACAGCGGAATCGCACATTTCCCAGCGCAGATCATCGACGCAAAAAATGCGGTACGTTTTCTGCGTGCGCATGCGGAGGAATACAAGCTGAATCCATCGCAGATGTTCCTGATGGGAGATTCTTCCGGCGGACAGGTTTCTTCCGTTGCCGGCATGACCGCAAAGAGCGGAAAACTTGACGAGCCGATCAATGAGGAAAGCTGCGAGGTATGCGGTATTATCGATCTGTACGGAGCTGTTGATGTGACACTGCCGTACGGCTATCCGATAACGCTGAACCATCAGAAACCGGACAGCCCGGAGGGCATGCTGATGGGCTATGACATTACCGAGCATCTTGAGGAGGCTAAGGCAGCCTGCTCCAAAACATACGTGAACGAGGATTTCCCGCCGATGCTGATCGCACACGGCACCAAGGACACGATGGTGTTCTGCCAGCAGAGTGTCGATCTCTACCACGCATTAAAGGATGCCGGAAAAGATGTACAGCTGTATCTTCTTCGCGGCGCAGACCACGGCGGTGCAGCATTCTGGACCGAGGAAATGATTACCGTTTACGATAACTTCTTCAAAAAATGTTTGGGTGAATAACATGAGAATTGCTTACTGCGAAGATGAACCGGCGCAGCGTTCCCGGATGGAACTGCTGCTCCACACCTTTGCGGAGCGAAAAAGGCTTCCTCTTACCGTGGAAGCCTTTTCAGACTCCGCTGCTTTTCTGTTCCACTACCCTGACTCGTATCCGTTCGATCTCATCTTTCTCGATATTGATCTCGGCGGAATGGACGGCATGGCGCTGGCGCGGAAAATCCGTGAGACGGACAGCGAGGTGCCGATTCTCTTTCTGACGAACCACAGAGAATACGTTTTCGAAGGGTATGAGGTGCAGGCGTTCCGGTATCTCTTAAAGCCGGTGACGGAAGACACACTGTTTCCGCTGCTCGACGAACTGCAGACGATGCGCGGACAGGAAAAGCCGCATCTGCTGCTTTCACTTGGCGGGGAGACGCAGAAGCTGTTTCTCTCCGACCTGCTTTTTGTGGAATCCGATAATCATTATCTGACGCTGCATACGGCCGCCGGCACGGAAACGTTTAAGAAAAATCTGTCGGAGTTCCGCGAAGAGCTTTCCGCCGCATGGCAGGCTTCTGGTGGGACAGGAGAATGTTTTGCGGCAGCACACCGGAGTTATCTTGTGAATCTCGCTCATGTGGAGCGGATCACGCGGACGGAATGTCTCTTGTCGGACGGAACAAAAATTCCGGTCAGCCGCGGATGCTATGCATCACTCAACCATGCGTTCCTGCAGTTTTACCGGCCGAATGCGTTTTAAAGGTTTTGCATTTTTTAATTTCCAATTCCGAACGAACCGAGGTGATGTTTCATGGCGCACATTCCTTTTTTATCCCATTATCTGGAACGCAAAAATATCGAATACCAGAACCAGCTTCTCGCCCGCCAGGTCGAGGAAGTGCAGAATATCTATCTGACAATGCGCGGCTGGCGTCATGATTACCACAATCATCTGCAGTCAATGAAGGCATATGTTGAGATGGGACAGTATGATAAGCTGCAGGAATATCTCGGGCTGCTCGAAAATGATCTCGATCAGGTCAACCAGCTCTGCGACTCGGGGAATGTGAATCTCGATGCGATTTTAAATTCCAAAATTTCACTCGCCGAAAAGAACGGCATCCGCGTGGATTACAAGGCAGCCTGCCCGGCCAATCTTACGGTGAGTGATATTGATCTCTGCGCGCTGATCGGAAATCTGATTGACAATGCGGTGGAAGCATGCGAGGGCCTTGCGGATCCCTATATCCGGCTTTATATTGGTGTGCTGAAAAACCAGCTGTATATTTCCGTTACGAATGCAACAAAGGATACTGTGCGGAAGCTGGACAGCGAGTATATCACCACGAAGCGCGGAAATCACGGGCATGGGCTGAAACGGATCAATCTTGTTGTGGAAAAGTACGAAGGATATATCAACCGGCAGAACGAGCCCGGCGTTTTCGTGACGGAGATTATGCTGCCGCTGTAAAAAGCTCTTTCCAGAATTTTTTGATTTTGTCCGATGATTCTACAGAAAAATTTTGCAGAACGTGAACACTTTTTTTGCTGTTCGCGTTCTTTTTTGTTCCATTTACGTACTTTTCCCCCGTGTTTTGCATGAATATGGTAGGATAACTACAGTTCACGAAAGACATGTGACAGAGGAGGTCTTTATGTATTCATTATGGTCTAACTACATTTATATTCATCGGGAGCTGTGGCATTACAGCAAAAAGCCGTTTCTCTTTCAGGCACTCGAAATCGTCTCACAGGTGCTCACCGGCTTTTTCGGGATTCTGCTTCCTGCCGGGATTCTCCTGTTTCTGGAACAGAGCAGCGGCTTTTCCGGATTTGCACTTGGAACGCTCGTTCTCTTTCTTTGCTATGCCGTTGTTTTTGTCAGCCACACCTTTCTGCAATCGCGGAACGCCTGGCAGTATACCGAATTCCGGACCGGCTTTTTTACGCGCCGCCTTCTCTGTCATTTCATGCAGATAGATTATGCGGTTCTGACAGAACCAAAAACGCTGCAGCTCGCCGAAAAAGCCGTCGGAGCCACCTGCAGCAACTGGGTCGGCGTGGAAGGCATGTTCCGATACGATGTCACAATTTATTCTTCGTTTCTTGGGCTGATTCTCTACGCAGGACTGATCGGAACCGTCCATCCGGCTATCATTCTTCTGCTGCTTGTGCTCTCGGTTCTGCAGTTTCTCAGCTACCGCCGCGCGGCTTCTTACGAAGTCCGCCGCAGAGACGATCTGTCTGAAATTGAAGTATCGCAGCGCTATTTCCAGAAACAGTCGTACAACACATCCGCCGGAAAGGATATCCGTCTGTATCAGCTGAACGGATGGCTCGATGGTGTTTATCGCCAGCTCAACAAGCGGTATCAGAAAATTCTGTTCCGCATCCGCAGCGCCTACTTTGCAAATGATCTGCTGACACTTACACTACAGCTTCTGCGCGACGGAATCTGCTATGGCTTTCTGATTTACCGTCTATCCCACGGCACGATGACCGTATCCGGCTTTGTGCTTGCGCTCGGTGCCGTCTCCGGTTTTTCTTCATATTTTAACGAGATCACCGCCGCGCTCTCCAAATCCGTGCTCTGTCTCGAGCAGATCCGCTGGCTGCGGGAATTCTTCGATCTCCCGTTCCCTGCAGGCCACACGCTGCCGTTCCGGCCGGAACTTGCGGAAGAAAAACCGCTGGAAATCTGCTTTTCCCACGTCTCGTTTTCCCATCCGGGCGGCGATAAAAGGATCCTCGATGATGTCAGTTTTACACTCCATGCGGGCGAGCATACGGCACTTGTCGGCATCAACGGCGCCGGAAAATCCACCATTGTCAAGCTGATCTGCGGGCTATATCAGCCAACGGAAGGGAATATCACCATCAACGGCATTCCCCTTGGCAGTCTGAATCCGGCACAGTATTACAAAGCAATCGCGGCGGTCTTTCAGGACCCGTTTGCACTCTCGTTTTCGATTGCAGAAAATGTGAGCTGCTCCCCACTGGAAGAGACCGATCGTAACCGTTGCCGAGAAGCACTCATCCGCGCCGGACTCTGGGAAAAAATTGCAAGTCTGCCGCAGAAAGAAGAAACCTATCTTGGCAAGGATATGGCGGACGACGGCATTACGCTTTCCGGCGGTGAAATGCAAAAACTGATGATGGCGCGGGCACTCTATAAAAATTGCCATCTGCTCCTGCTCGATGAGCCGACGGCTGCGCTCGATGCAATCTCGGAAAATAAAATGTACGAAACCTACAGCACACTGCTGAAAAATAAGACTGCGCTTTTCATCTCGCACCGTCTTGCATCGACACGCTTCTGCGATACGATCCTGTTTCTCGAAAACGGAAAGATCAAAGAATGCGGAACCCACGATGAGCTGATTGCCCTTGGCGGATCGTATGCGCATATGTTTGAGGTGCAGAGCCAGTATTATCAGGAAACGGAGGAAGATATCTGATGAAAATGAAAGAACGGTTTCATGCCATCTGCCGCTTTTTAACTATGGTGAGCCAGGGCAATCACCGCGTGCTGTTCTGGCTTCTCGGAAGCGCTTTTGCAGCTGCAACGCTGCCGTATCTCTCCTTGTTTTTCTCGGCGCGAATTTTGAATTTACTGCTTGCAAAGTCGTACCGCGCCTGTCTGTATACTGTTGTCGTCTTTCTGCTTACGCAGTATGGGCTGGGATTGTTTGAAAAAATCTGCCGTCAGTATCTCGACGGCCAAAAAGAACTCTGTCTTGCACGCACGGAACAGAAAATCACCGCAAAGGCGCTGGAGCTGGAGTTTGAGAAATTCGAAAAAACAGAGACGATGGATGCCATCCGGCGCACCAACGTCTCCTCCATGGGATCGGGAAATGTGGGTGACCAGCTCATTGTCATTCATACGCTGATCACTTCCCTGCTCTCGGTTCTCTATGCCCTGTTTTTCCTGCTCCGTCTGTTTCTTCTGTCCGACAGCAGCAGGAATAACTTTTTCACCTCGTCGTTTTCGATGCTTGCACTGCTCCTGCTCTGTGGTGTGCAGCTTGCACTTTCCTCCCGCATCAACCGCAGGAGTACGCAGAAAAAGATAGAGCTGAACCAGGGCAACGACCATTCCAACTCGGTTGCCAATTATCTCGTTAATGTGATGCTTGAAGAACGGCGCGCGGACGATATCCGCATCGGTCATCTCGATCATTTTCTCGACGTACAGTTTGGAAAAGCCATGGAACACTTTCTGCCGATGTACCTCGACTTCGCCCGCTTCTCCGCCATCACAGACGGAAAAAACGCGCTGCTTTCGCTCCTTTCCAATTTCGCTGCGTACCTTGTGATCGGCGCCAGGGCTCTGTACGGCGTTCTCCCCATTGGGGATGTTCTTCTGTATGCCGGTTCCGTGACACGCGCCATGAGTGATCTTCAGACATTTCTCGCAACCGGATCGGAGTTCGACTATATCAATTCCTATCTCTCGACCTATGAGGATTTCATTGCGCAGCCGTCTATGGCCTACGACGGTACACTGCCGATTGAGAAACGCGACGACGGCCAGTACGAATTTGCGTTCCACGATGTCTCATTCTCTTATCCCGGTACGAATATTCCGGTACTCGAACATGTGACACTGTCCTTTGCCGTCGGCGAAAAAACCGCCCTCGTTGGCCGTAACGGAGCCGGAAAGACAACACTCATCAAGCTGCTCTGCCGCCTGTATGAGCCAACTTCAGGTTACATCACCCTGAATGGCATTGACATCCGCAAATATAGCTACAAAGAGTACACGCAGGCATTCTCCGTCGTTTTCCAGGATTTCCACCTGTTTTCCCTCCCGCTCGACGAAAACATCGCCGCCGGAACCGAGATTGATGAAGCTGCTTTGCAATCCTCTCTTGCAAAAGTCGGTCTCACCGACCGTGTACAGCAACTCCCGCAGGGCGTCCGCACCCGCCTTTACAACAACAACGGCTCCGGTGTCGACCTTTCCGGCGGCGAGGCCCAGCGCACCGCCATCGCCCGCGCCCTCTACAAGGATGCCCCGTTCGTCATCCTCGACGAGCCGACCGCAGCCCTCGACCCGATCGCTGAGGCTGAAATCTACGAACAGTTCAGCCAGATGACCGCCGGCAAAACCGCTGTCTACATCTCCCACCGCATGAGCAGCTGCAAATTCTGCGACCGCATCATCGTCCTCGACCACGGCCGCATCGCCGAAGACGGAACCCACGACACCCTCCTCGCAAACCACGGCATCTACGCCAATCTTTACGAAACCCAGGCCCAATACTACACCTGAGTCCTCACCATCCCGTCCCCCACAACGTAAATGGGAGTCAGAAAAACACAACCCCTGGCAGTTCGTGCTAAGAACTTCCAGGGGTTGTGTTTTTCTGGCTCCCCTCCACTTATTTCAGGAATGCAAACGGCTCCTCATCATGAATAAAATGCATCAGATGATAAGAACACATAATTGCTACATTTTCTTCCTTTAAGATTCTCTTTGCCTCCTCGCGGTCAGCAAGGACAACTTCGATCACTTCGCTCTCTTCGAGGTATTTGCGGCTGATCTCGCCCTCGCACCAGCCGTAAACGGCAGAGCATGCTTCATCGGTCAGGCCGATTGTGGTGAAGAACGGTTTCTCGTAGCAGGGATCTACTTTCAACGGGTGAAACGTAAGACCGGTCTCCTCATGCATCTCGCGCACGGCAGCCTCATGGAACTCCTCGCCCGGTTCCACCAGGCCTGCCGGGAATTCGTAGATGTAGTCATCAATGGAAACGCGGTACTGGCGCACCAGGACAATTTTGTCGCGTTTTTCCCCGTACAGACTGTACATCAGCACACCGTCCGGCGTATTTTTCCTTGTTTTAATCTTCATCTGCTCGATGGATTTTGCGCGGGAAGCCACGTAATAGCGGAAGTGATGGTTTACTTTGTTTGTCCCTTCCACCAGGTAAAGATTTACGAACGGATTTTCCGTCTGTTTTGTGATTTTTTCAACATTCGGCATAAGTAACAACCTCTTTCTTTTCTCTTTTACTGGTCAAAATCAGTCTCAAACACGCCCTCCGGGGTGCGCATCGTCAGCACGCCGAGGTTGAATTCATCATCCATCACCGTGATGTGGTACTCGAAAATCACATCATCATCAAATTTCGATAATACCACATAGGAACCGTTCTCTTTTCCCTCGATCTGGTCGCAGATGTCATCGTAAACATCGCTTCCCGAAATCGGCCGCGGATAGCCGGATTCTTTGATTTTCTTTTCAATCATTTCATATAATTCGTTCATGTTCTGCCCTCGTTTTTCTTTTTATCGGTTATGTTTCATTGTACCACGAAAAGACCCGCGGGGACAATCCATTGCGGCGATTCACCGTGAACTTTTTTTATTTTCATACATCTTCTGGTCCGCCTGTTTCATGATGACGGATTCCGAGATTTCCATGTTTTCCCGGACCATTCCGGCGCCGGCGGGGGTGGTTCCTTTCCTGACCATGTTCAGGCGGCCCGACGGTGCCGTTGATTCTGTTGTACGCCGTTATGATGCCCTCTGCGCCGCTCTCCTCAATACATCTGCGGAACGGCTCGAGATACAGCTCATATTTATTCCGCGGGTCAATCGAAGAGTTCTTCCAGCCGCGGCCGACCTCGGTGTTGTTTCCATAGAAGTGTTTCAGGGTTGATGCACAGCGCAGATATTTTGGATCGTCGCCCTGCATTCCCTCGATGTAAGCGCCGGACATTTTTCCGGTCAGCACAGGGTCCTCGCCGTAGCCCTCCTCGTTTCTTCCCCATCTCGGATCACGCTCGAGGTCAACGGTCGGTGCCCAGCGGCTGCGGGAAGGATATCGTCACGTCCGGCTTTCCTTTACGATCTCAACCGCCTCTTTCACCAGCTCTTCGATGCGGTCGAATTCGTTGTTTTCAATCATCGTATTTTTTACCATCCAGCTTCCGCCGCATGCTGCGATGCGGTCGTATGCCAGGTATTCTCTTACATTCTGCGGGTTGATGCCGCCGGTCGGCATGAATTTCATCATGGTGTACGGTGCTGCGATGGCACGGATGTATTTCAGTCCGCCTGCCGGTTCTGCCGGGAAGAATTTCACGACGTCAAGACCAAGCTCGATTGCAACTTCTACGTCGCTTGGGTTAGAGCATCCAGGAGTTACCGGGATTCCTTTTTCAACACAGTATTTTACAACTTTTGGATTTAAACCAGGGCTTACGATGAATTTTGCACCTGCGTTTACAGCGCGGTCAACCTGCTCTGTGGTAAGAACAGTACCTGCACCTACTAACATCTCCGGGAACTGCTCGGACATGATGCGGATAGATTCCTCAGCAGCTGCTGTACGGAAAGTAACTTCTGCACATGGGAGACCACCGTCGCATAATGCTTTTGCTAAAGGTGCAGCATCCTCTACATTGTCAAGTGCGATAACCGGGATAATACCGATTTTGGAAAACTCTTCTAATACTTTGTTCATAATTCTTCTCCTTTATTTTGAATAATTTTAAGGTTCTTAAAATGGTTTCACAATATGAAACATTGTTTCATACAACGGTACAATAGTATTATAACATTACAAAATGCCTTGTCAATAATTTAAGGAAAGAAAATGTTGTATTTTGCAAAAAACAAAAATTTGACTTTTATTGGAATGTCATGTTATGATGTCATATGGTTTCATATAATGAAACAATAATGTGAATTATGAAACCTAAAAGACAGGTATTGGAAAAATAACTGATACCTTACATAGAATATGAGGTAATTATGGCAGAACAGAAAGAAACAAAAAATCCGGTGCAGTCGGCAGAGCGCATTTTTCAGGTAATGGAAATGCTGGCCGATCACGGTGAGATGGGACTGATGGAGATCAGCACAGCGTTAGGACTTCACAAAAGCACGGTACATCGCCTTCTGATGTCTTTAGTCTATATGGGATATGCAAAACAGGACGAGGTATCCCAGAAGTATATGCTTTCTTATAAAATAGTCAGCATGGCAGGAAAAATGCTTGACCGCATGGATATTTTACAGGTTGCAAAACCTTATATGGAGCGTTTGTCTGATATCAGCGGGGAAACAGTGCATTTAGTTCAGCGGGAAGGAAACAATATTTTATATATTTATAAAATAGAAGCGAAAATCGGTACGATCCGCATGGTGTCCCATGTGGGGATGGTCCATCCGATGTATTGTTCCGGTGTGGGCAAGGCAATCATGGCAGAACTTCCGGAGTCGGAAGTGAAACAGATCTGGAATGAGAGCATCATCGAAAAAAAGACGGAGCATACGATCACGGATTATGATGATATGCTTAGTGTATTAAAAGAAGCAAAAAAGAACGGTTATGCACTTGATGATGAGGAAAATGAAGAAGGTGTACGGTGTATTGCTGCAAGTCTTAGGGATTATCATAATGAAGTAAAATATGCATTCAGTATTTCCGGACCGACCAGCCGGATGACGCGAGAACGGGTGGAGGAGTTATCTGTGGATGTCAGAAAAGTACAGGAAGAATTATCCATGGAATTAGGCTGGTATAGAAAATAGCAGAGATGGTCATACTATCCTTGAAAAGGTGATGGTTCAGAGAGTTTTTGAACCGTTACAAATAATTTCTTGTAAAGTAAAGGAGAAGAATGACCATGAAAAAGTTTAAAATGCTTGCGGCATGCCTGGTGCTTACATTGTCTCTTAGCGCACTGACCGCATGCGGCACAAACAGAAACAACACAAATACCAATAACAGTGGTAACAATCCGGCAGCCGGTACAGAAAACCGTGTCAATGAAAACACAAATAACGGTATCAATAATACCGAAAAGGGTATGAATGATACCAATGTGAATGGAACAAATGGTACCGTGAATGACACGGATACGAACGGCACAAATACAAATACAAATAACACAAACGCGAATGGTGCAGACACAGACGGTGGTGCTGTTGTGGATGATGTGGTGGATGGCGTCGGCGATGCTGGCAAAGACATTATTGACGGTGTGGAAAACGGCGTGGATGACGCGACCGGAAACAATAATAACGGTAACACAACGGATAACAGTGCAAGATAACGGATGAGAAATTTCCGGGTATGGCCTTTTTGTGAAAGGGCTGCCCGGATTTTTTGTGTCAAAAATCCTTAAATAAAAATGAAATCTTTCTGATTTTCTTGTGATTGCAGATGTTTTGCGGTACAATGTCTTAAATAAGTCTGCTTTGGGCAGAGATATGGAAAAATTCAGGAGCGTATTCAGATGAATAATAATGATTATAGAGAAATAACTGAGGATGATGTAACAACCGTATCCACAGATCAGAAAGAGGAAATGAACGGACAGGAAAGCGTCAATGATACCCCTGACGTGTCAGAAAATGAAAAGGAGACCGTGCAGGCGGAAGTGACAAATTCAGACGCATCGGATGAAAGAGAGCCGGAGTATGAGGATATCTGCTACATCTGCCGCAGACCGGAGCATATTGCAGGAAAAATGATAAAGATCCCGAACAACATCTGTATCTGTCAGGACTGTATGAAGAAAACGTTTGACAGTATGAACCAGACCGGATTTTCCATGGATGATATGCTGAACATGAATATGGGAAAAATGCCGAATATCAGCATGATCAATCTTTCAGATCTGCAGGGGATGCAGGGATTTATTCCGAATAACCAGAAAATCAAAAAGAAAAAGCCGAAAGAAAAGAAAGAGCCGGTACTTGATATCAAAAAGATTCCGGCACCACATAAAATCAAGGCATCGTTGGATGAGTACGTAGTTGGACAGGAGCATGCAAAGAAAGTCATGTCCGTCGCTGTTTATAATCACTATAAGAGGATCGCATCCGATGAGAAGGACGGCATCGAGATTGAAAAGTCCAATATGTTAATGATTGGACCGACCGGTTCCGGTAAGACTTATCTGGTAAAGACACTTGCAAAGCTTTTAGATGTGCCGCTTGCCATCACAGATGCGACGTCCCTGACAGAGGCAGGGTATATCGGTGATGACATCGAGAGTGTTGTCAGCAAACTGCTTGCAGCAGCGGACAATGATGTTGAGCGCGCGGAACACGGTATTATCTTTATTGATGAGATCGACAAAATCGCAAAGAAACGCAACACCAATCAGCGTGATGTCAGCGGAGAGTCCGTGCAGCAGGGAATGTTAAAACTGTTAGAGGGTGCGGAGGTAGAAGTCCCTGTCGGAGCCAGCAGCAAGAATGCCATGGTACCCATGACAATGGTCAACACCAAAAATATTCTGTTTATCTGTGGAGGCGCGTTCCCGGAGTTAGAGGATATCATTAAGGAACGCCTCAATAAATCCGCATCGATCGGTTTTAAATCCGAGCTTAAGGATAAATACGACCAGGATGAAAATATTCTGCAGAAGGTGACCATAGAGGATGTGCGCAAATTTGGCATGATACCGGAGTTCTTAGGACGTCTGCCGATCATGTTTACCTTAGAAGCGCTCACAGAAGATATGTTAGTGCGCATCTTAAAGGAACCGAAAAATGCGATCTTAAAACAGTACCAGAAACTGCTTGCCATGGATGAAGTCAGACTCGAATTTGAGGATGACGCACTGATGGCGATCGCAAAGCAGGCAAAGGAAAAGAAAGTCGGTGCGCGTGCACTCCGTGCGATCATCGAGGATTTTATGCTCGATATCATGTATGAGATTCCGAAAGATGACAATATCGGCATGGTGACCATCACAAAAGAGTATGTGGAGAAAAAGGGCGGACCGCTCATTACCATGCGTGGCTGTGCACAGATTGCTGCTGTTGAATGAGACGATGAAGCGTATAATAGAAAGAGATACTTAAACAGTACAAATGTTTAGGTATCTCTTTTTGTATTAATATTTATTTCGCTGTTGTTCTTTATAGTACAAAATCATCAATCCCTGGACAGCATCTTTGTTTTCTGGATTTAATTGTTCGTAAAATGACAAAATCCGTTTTTGCTCAGGGGTAATAGAAACTAAGGAATTAGTTTCTTCTGCAGGAACAATCGTTTTATCAAGTTCAATGTCTAAAAGCTGATCT
>ERZ779875.455-NODE-455-length-39918-cov-8.509871_pt1 | contig 39918 bp, 28 predicted proteins | sample MGYA00511246_ERZ779875 | MGnify/ENA primary metagenome ERZ779875 (study PRJEB29588, sample SAMEA2155093) | human gut metagenome | biome: human gut; feature: human-associated habitat; material: faeces | place: Denmark | collected 2008/2010 ... | reverse complement strand
CGCCACACGCGAGATAGCGCAGCGTTTCAATCCACGCATCTGTAAAAGATGCGACAGAGCCGTACTCGCCACACGCGAGATAGCGCAGCGTTTCAATCCACGCATCTGTAAAAGATGCGACAGAGCCGTACTCGCCACACGCGAGATAGCGCAGCGTTTCAATCCACGCATCTGTAAAAGATGCGACGGCATTGCGAAAAAACTCCTGCGCTCTCGCAAGTTTCAATCCACGCATCTGTAAAAGATGCGACCGAGTCCCCACCATAGTCTGTTGCCAAGCCTGTCTGTTTCAATCCACGCATCTGTAAAAGATGCGACCGTATCCTGGACGTGTGCTATATTACCGAGGATGTTTCAATCCACGCATCTGTAAAAGATGCGACCAAGATACTCCGGCATATTGAGGGCGTCATAACGTTTCAATCCACGCATCTGTAAAAGATGCGACGCGCAATTCAGGCAAATTGCCCTGTTTAGTAGCAGTTTCAATCCACGCATCTGTAAAAGATGCGACTGCTCGACTTGCGTCTTTTGGGCATCAGTAAGACGTTTCAATCCACGCATCTGTAAAAGATGCGACTAAGCTTTTTTATATGCCCATAGATTCATGGGTGTTTCAATCCACGCATCTGTAAAAGATGCGACCCAACTGCCTTTAATTTCCGATTCCACCCCAGGTTTCAATCCACGCATCTGTAAAAGATGCGACTGATGGGTGTCGCTTCTGCTGATCGTGGTTCTACGGTTTCAATCCACGCATCTGTAAAAGATGCGACTCTTTTCCTACTCACGTCAATAAAAAAATTAAGCGGTTTCAATCCACGCATCTGTAAAAGATGCGACACTTAGACAATCCATAAACTCTACTGCTTCTGCTGTTTCAATCCACGCATCTGTAAAAGATGCGACTTTCTGGAACTTGATATTGTACTTTTCATACATGTTTCAATCCACGCATCTGTAAAAGATGCGACCTTTTGGTGGTAGCAATAATGTTGCTGACGTATTGTTTCAATCCACGCATCTGTAAAAGATGCGACTTATCAGACACAACCTTAAATCTATGCTCTGGAGTTTCAATCCACGCATCTGTAAAAGATGCGACAGGATGGCTCTTACAACTTCTATGAGCAGGCAAAGTTTCAATCCACGCATCTGTAAAAGATGCGACACCTGTCAAGAGCAAAACTCGTAGATTTTTTATGTTTCAATCCACGCATCTGTAAAAGATGCGACTATTATCGACGAGATAGAGTCGCTTCAATACAAGTTTCAATCCACGCATCTGTAAAAGATGCGACGTAGTAACGCATCTGGCGTTCTGTCTACTTCAGTTTCAATCCACGCATCTGTAAAAGATGCGACAGCTCCTAAAGAATGGAGACATGGATAGCCTTTTAGTTTCAATCCACGCATCTGTAAAAGATGCGACTTCGACTGCAAGAGCCATTTTCTTCTCCTGGTAAGTTTCAATCCACGCATCTGTAAAAGATGCGACTTAATATTTATGTTTAGCACCGTAAAGTTAAGTTTCAATCCACGCATCTGTAAAAGATGCGACGCGGTACCTGTGATAACTTCCCTGTTCTGACTAAGGTTTCAATCCACGCATCTGTAAAAGATGCGACTATCCTCTATTGCCTCCGCACCCACCACCGACAAGTTTCAATCCACGCATCTGTAAAAGATGCGACAGACACTCGCACGTTGTGGACTTAATATCTTCAACATGTTTCAATCCACGCATCTGTAAAAGATGCGACTACTGATCGTTGTTGGCCGGATGGTTTACAAAGTTTCAATCCACGCATCTGTAAAAGATGCGACCATATTTGCTTTCATCCTTTAGCCATTTGCCAGTTTCAATCCACGCATCTGTAAAAGATGCGACTTAATTCACGACAATAAAATGATTGTCGTATTTAGGTTTCAATCCACGCATCTGTAAAAGATGCGACGCTGGGATTAATTCAAGATATACTCAATATAGACGTTTCAATCCACGCATCTGTAAAAGATGCGACACTGGCAAAATTTCCTACATAGGACCTATTCAGGTTTCAATCCACGCATCTGTAAAAGATGCGACCCCTTTTTCTTCAAATGTTTCACCGACTTTATATTGTTTCAATCCACGCATCTGTAAAAGATGCGACGGCAACAAAAAAGCGGCTGCCATATACGCTGCTGTTTCAATCCACGCATCTGTAAAAGATGCGACCTTGTTGTACCGACATTCCCAAACCATTCCAGGCAGTTTCAATCCACGCATCTGTAAAAGATGCGACACAGCGCAAAAGAGGTTGAATGAGTCGTTGAAAGTTTCAATCCACGCATCTGTAAAAGATGCGACATCGCATTGCCGCTATACTTAATACCAGGCGTTTTGTTTCAATCCACGCATCTGTAAAAGATGCGACTGCAAGCCAGCATTAAACTCAATACTCATATTTGTTTCAATCCACGCATCTGTAAAAGATGCGACCTTAACATCATTTTTAATATCACCGATCTTGTTGTTTCAATCCACGCATCTGTAAAAGATGCGACCAAGAACCGACTATATGTTATAAAACATATTCCGGTTTCAATCCACGCATCTGTAAAAGATGCGACTCTGCTCAGTCCTTTAATCCTATGGCTTATTTGTTTCAATCCACGCATCTGTAAAAGATGCGACTTAAATGCTTGCATCCTGTTATTCTTATCAATCCAGTTTCAATCCACGCATCTGTAAAAGATGCGACAGTTGGCTCGATAAACTTTTTACCTTCTATATTGGTTTCAATCCACGCATCTGTAAAAGATGCGACATAGCTCCAGGACTTGTGGATACAACTTTACTTGGTTTCAATCCACGCATCTGTAAAAGATGCGACATCACCTATTCCGGCTTTAAGCAATGCAAGTCCTGTTTCAATCCACGCATCTGTAAAAGATGCGACCGATTGTTACCATATTTCAAACTTAAATTATTAAGGGTTTCAATCCACGCATCTGTAAAAGATGCGACGGCGTTGCGAAAAAACTCTTGCGTTTCGGCAAGTTTCAATCCACGCATCTGTAAAAGATGCGACAAATTTCCGGTACAGGTTTTTCGGGTAATGCGGGTTTCAATCCACGCATCTGTAAAAGATGCGACGTACGAGACCAAGTTTCAGACACCTGTGCCTTAAGTTTCAATCCACGCATCTGTAAAAGATGCGACACAGCGCCAAAAGCGTGCTATTGCTGCTCAAAAGGTTTCAATCCACGCATCTGTAAAAGATGCGACTCGATATTATTAACCTTAGCATACATAGTTACAAGTTTCAATCCACGCATCTGTAAAAGATGCGACATAGATATACTGTCCGTTCTTGTAAGTCAAAGTAAGTTTCAATCCACGCATCTGTAAAAGATGCGACTTTATGCCGATGATGTTCCCGATCCAAACAAAAATGTTTCAATCCACGCATCTGTAAAAGATGCGACAGTTGACTAAGGCGCAAGCTGAGTATACTTCTGTTTCAATCCACGCATCTGTAAAAGATGCGACTGCCAATTAGCATACATCAAAGTAGTAGGAGTAGTTTCAATCCACGCATCTGTAAAAGATGCGACGGAGATTAACATGCTCATTAATATCATTAATTTCAGTAGTTTCAATCCACGCATCTGTAAAAGATGCGACACTTTCCCCTACAGTCAATGCTTCGTCAACTTGGTTTCAATCCACGCATCTGTAAAAGATGCGACGTTCACTTCGTCCACATAAACCTTCAACATCTGTTTCAATCCACGCATCTGTAAAAGATGCGACTTTTGTATCACATTAGAGGCGCACATTTCCAAAAGGTTTCAATCCACGCATCTGTAAAAGATGCGACATAACAAAATTCTTGGACGGTGATTCCATTTTGTTTCAATCCACGCATCTGTAAAAGATGCGACCTTTCCTTGTTTGTCTCTAAAAAAGTAGACAAGGAAGTTTCAATCCACGCATCTGTAAAAGATGCGACGATAGGTAATAGTTTTTCTAAGTGTACCGTTAAAGTTTCAATCCACGCATCTGTAAAAGATGCGACTCTTTTCTGGTTAAAAATCTATTCTTAGTAGTAAGTTTCAATCCACGCATCTGTAAAAGATGCGACTATGTTTTAATTGTAAGTAATCAAGGGGGAATTGTTTCAATCCACGCATCTGTAAAAGATGCGACCTATAATGCCGCAACAAATTTACAATGCAGTTCAGTTTCAATCCACGCATCTGTAAAAGATGCGACTATTTTGCTTTTAGTCTAAATAGGATTTCTCTTTGTTTCAATCCACGCATCTGTAAAAGATGCGACATAAATCTTCATTTGATCTGTTTTGTTCTTTGGGTTTCAATCCACGCATCTGTAAAAGATGCGACATTCGGCAGCCTCTTTTATTTTATCAAAAGTATGTTTCAATCCACGCATCTGTAAAAGATGCGACTCATTCTTCCCCATCTTCCTTTTTGTTAGGGATAAGTTTCAATCCACGCATCTGTAAAAGATGCGACCCTTTCATTGATTTTATTCAGATCATTTATCATTGTTTCAATCCACGCATCTGTAAAAGATGCGACCTCTATTAGGTGCATATTTAAAAATTTAGCTTTGTTTCAATCCACGCATCTGTAAAAGATGCGACCAAAAAGATAATCATACACTTGTGTGTCCTCTTTAAAGTTTCAATCCACGCATCTGTAAAAGATGCGACTCATATAAAATTCCTCTCCCCTTTCACTATCCTCGTTTCAATCCACGCATCTGTAAAAGATGCGACGTTCGGATATTCCGGCTGACAAGGTTCTTTATGGGTTTCAATCCACGCATCTGTAAAAGATGCGACCCAAGGTTTCAGCTTTTCTGTATTCATGGATGGTTTCAATCCACGCATCTGTAAAAGATGCGACAACCTGTAAGAGAGCTTACAGTAGTTGTCCATAGGTTTCAATCCACGCATCTGTAAAAGATGCGACTCAGCAGCACCATCATATCCAGCAGCCAGCATAGTTTCAATCCACGCATCTGTAAAAGATGCGACGGTATGGACGATTACTGTCATTGTAAAGGATAAGGTTTCAATCCACGCATCTGTAAAAGATGCGACTTCCTTCTTTTTCATCATATCCGTTTTCTTTGCAGTTTCAATCCACGCATCTGTAAAAGATGCGACAAAAAGCAAAGTACAAAGCGCGGTATCTCCTTTGGTTTCAATCCACGCATCTGTAAAAGATGCGACTCCTACTTTCAATGCTTTAGTTGTTATATTGATAGGTTTCAATCCACGCATCTGTAAAAGATGCGACTCAAAAACGATTACAGGCTTGCTTTTCCCATCTTTTGTTTCAATCCACGCATCTGTAAAAGATGCGACTCCATGTTTGTGAAAAGCTTTATTGATGACACTTTTAAATTGTAATTTTGCGAATGATAAAGTAGAAAAGCAATAAATGTTCATATTCTCTAAATAAATCTATAAGTGTATGATTTATAGAGGATGCGAACATCCAACGTTTTTTACAATTACTTAGGGTTCGCGTTTTTGTTATTGAAACATAAGTGTAATCATGTTATTTCTAAAGTAATCTGTAACTTTGCTGACAAAGTTAGGAATAGTTTTTATAGATACGATAAATAATGAATAAAAAGATACTTCAGTTAGCGCTTCCTTCTATTGTATCCAATATAACGGTTCCTTTGTTGGGATTGGTCGATGTGGCGATTGTCGGACATTTGGGGGCCGCTTCCTATATCGGGGCGATTGCGGTAGGGGGGATGCTGTTCAATATTATTTACTGGTTGTTCGGTTTCTTGCGGATGGGAACGAGTGGGATGACTTCACAGGCTCTGGGGAGACGGGATCTCCTGGAAGTAACGAGGGTTTTGTTCCGGTCGGTCGGTGTCGGGATTCTGATTTCTCTGGCTCTGCTTCTGCTCCAGTATCCGATACGGGAAATAGCTTTCTTACTATTGGATACGACGGATGAGGTAGAACGGTTGGCTTCCTTATATTTCAATATTTGTATTTGGGGAGCGCCGGCTGTGTTGGGATTGTATGGTTTCTCCGGTTGGTTTATCGGAATGCAGAATTCCCGTTTCCCGATGTTTATTGCGATCACCCAGAATGTCGTGAATATCGTGGCGAGCCTGATCTTCGTCTTTGTGTTCGGCATGAAGGTGCAAGGGGTTGCGACGGGAACGCTGATCGCTCAATATGGAGGCTTCGGGATGGCTGTATTCCTGTGGTTCGTATTCTATCGGAAGCGGTTGAATATTCGTGTTTGCTGGCATGAGGCCATGGATAAGGTCGCTATGCGTCGTTTCTTCCAGGTGAATGGCGATATTTTCTTTCGTACGCTTTGTTTGGTGGCGGTTACTACATTTTTTACTTCTACGGGTGCGAGACAGGGCGATATCGTTTTGGCTGTTAATACATTGCTGATGCAGTTGTTTACGCTCTTTTCCTATATCATGGACGGTTTTGCCTATGCGGGCGAGGCTTTGGCGGGACGTTATATCGGTGCTCGGAACAAAACAGCCCTTAGTCGGATGATCCGTTTGCTGTTTGGCTGGGGGATTGGGTTGTCCCTTTCGTTTACCCTGCTTTATGGAGTAGGCGGGAAAGGTTTTCTCTCCCTCCTGACGAATGACTCTGTTGTCATACAAGAGGCCGGAACCTATTTCTATTGGGTGCTGGCTGTCCCGCTTGCCGGCTTTGCCGCCTTCTTGTGGGATGGAATCTTGATCGGTGCGACAGCTACCCGCCTGATGCTTTATTCGATGTTGGTCGCTTCCGGCACTTTCTTTTTGATCTATTACCTCTTTTTCGGAATGATGGGAAATCATGCATTGTGGATGGCATTTCTGATATATCTGTTGCTTCGTGGTAGTATGCAATGGGTATTATGGAATCACCACAATGAATTAGCGTAATCGGTCGTATGCCCATTGTGCCGGATTGTTTAATATATAATTGGATATATTATGATACGCCTTTTCATCCTGTATGATATGTTCATAATAATTACGTTGCCATAATTTTTGACCGTGTAGATTAATCATTTTTGTCGATTGATATTTAAAATATCCCACAATATGCCCCAGTGTCACCACGTAGGGGCGGGGTTCGCCCGCCCTAAATGCATCCCGATCGATTTTTATAATCGCATGGAAATGATTTGGCATAATAACATATTCGCAACATTCGATATTGGGGTATTTGTGTTCCAAATCCCAATAACATTGTTGGATTATTTCACCATATGGGTTTAATATCATTTATAACCCTTCCTGTGAATAATCATATCCTTTCAAACGGATACTGTGACGATGGTGGATGTCTGGATTGTACTGTTTCATAGTCGATGGTTGTCTTATTGGCTTAATACGAGTCTAAATATAAGGAAAAAGCCGGAAATCAAGAGAAGATATCCGGCTTTTATGAAATTAGATACGCTCTATTATTGTCTGTAGCTTGCTAATTCGTCGGCATTGAATTTCAAGATAAAGCTGCTGTGTTTTTCCACTTCCGCTTCGACATAATTCAAGTATACGACAGCTGATTTGGCAAACATTTCAGGAGTCTTTGTCGCGTCTTGGATCAGCAGGTGAGCCATGATGCAGTCGGCTGCCATTTCATAAAGGCGACGGGCAACAAAGTCCTGCAATTCCTGGTTCTGCGCTTCCTTCACCTTGTTCATGCAGGCTTCGAACTTATTGGCCATTTCAACCAGGCGGCCTTTCAGCGGTTCCATTTCAGGAGAACACGGGATTGTTTCGAATTCTCGGATGGTAGCCAGATAGGAACCGTTGGTCACGTAACGGATGGCTGCAACTGTCTGCAATTGCGTCGTTCCTTCGTAGATGGAGGTGATGCGGGCATCCCGGTAGATACGTTGACAAGCATATTCCAGCATGAAGCCTGAACCACCATGAATTTGGATACAGTCGTATGCGTTCTGGTTGGCATATTCGGAGTTCATACCTTTTGCCAGCGGGGTGAAAGAGTCGGCCAGTTTGGCATATTTTTTCTGTTCCTGACGTTCTTCCGGAGTCAGCTTGCGTTCACGGGCGATGTCGTCCAGTGCTTTGTAGATATCTACATAACGGGAAGTCTGATACAGTAAGGCACGGCCGGCATCCAGCTTCGCTTTCATGATAGACAGCATGTCGTAAACAGCCGGGAATTCGATAATTGCTTTGCCGAACTGTTTGCGTTCCTTTGCGTAAGCTAACCCTTCGTTGTAGGCGGCCTGGCTCAGACCGACAGACTGTGCGGCGATACCCAGACGGGCACCGTTCATCAGCGCCATCACATATTTGATCAAACCTAATTTGCGATCTCCGCAAAGTTCGGCTTTCGCATTCTTGTAAACCAGTTCGCAGGTAGGCGAACCGTGAATACCCAACTTGTTTTCAATACGGCGGACATCTACGCCACCCTGGCGTTTGTCATAGATGAACATAGACAGGCCACGCCCGTCTTTCGTCCCTTCTTCCGAACGGGCCAAGACCAGATGAAGGTCGGCGTCTCCGTTTGTGATGAAACGTTTCACACCGTTCAGACGCCAGCAATTTTCTTTTTCGTCGAAAGTCGCTTTCAGCATCACGGACTGCAAGTCGGAACCGGCATCCGGCTCTGTCAAGTCCATAGACATCGTTTCACCGGCGCAGATACGCGGAATGAAACGGCTGTGCTGGTCTTCGTTTCCGAATTCATATAATGTCTCGATACAATCTTGCAACGACCAGATGTTTCCGAATCCAGCATCGGCAGCGGCCACGATTTCGGCGCACATGGTGTACGGCGTGATCGGGAAGTTCAAACCACCGAAACGGCGCGGCATCGTCATACCGTTCAGGCCGGCTTTCACCATTGCATCCAGATTCTGCTTGGTCCCGGAAGCGTATTCCACACGTCCGTTTGCGCAGTGGGGGCCTTCTTCGTCAACTCCTTCGGCATTGGGAGCGATGATCTCACCCGTGATTTCGCCTGTGATTTCAAGCACTTTGTCGAACGAGTCCATTGCATCGGCATAATCCTGCGGTGCATAGTCGAACTCTTCTTTATCTCTGTAATTGCGTTCTTTCAGTTCGCAAATACGTTCCATCATCGGATTGTTCAAGTGATACTTGAGTTCCGGAATGTCTGTATAATAATTTGCCATCTCTTTACTTGCTGTTCTGTTTGTAATACTTAATCATCTTCGGAATCACCTCCTCAACAGTGCCGTTGATCACGTAGTCGGCAATCGTGTTGATCGGAGCGTTCTCGTCGTTGTTGATAGAGATGATGATACCTGCATCCTGCATACCTGCGATATGCTGGATCTGTCCGGAGATACCGCAAGCGATATACAATTTCGGACGGACCGTCACACCTGTCTGGCCGATCTGGCGGTCATGGTCACAGAAACCGGCATCAACGGCTGCACGGCTGGCGCCTACTTCGGCATGAAGTTCCTTTGCCAGTTCGAACAACATATCGAAACTTTCCTTGGAACCCATTCCGTAACCGCCGGCTACTACGATCGGAGCACCTTTCAGGTTGTGTTTGGCCTTTTCTATGTGGCGGTCGATGACCTTTACGACATAATCCGTTTCCGGAACATATTTGGCGACGTCGTGTTTTACCACTTCGCCTTTATAACCGGCGTCCAGAATTTCTTTTTTCATCACACCTTCGCGAACAGTCGCCATCTGAGGACGGTGTTCCGGATTGATGATCGTCGCTACGATGTTACCGCCGAAAGCGGGACGGATCTGGTATAACAGGTTTTCGTATGTTTTACCAGCTCTTTTGTCTTCGTGCGAGCCGATTTCGAGGGATGTACAGTCTGCTGTCAGACCGCTTGTCAGTGCAGAAGAAACACGGGGGCCTAAGTCACGGCCGATAACCGTTGCTCCCATCAGGCAGATCTGCGGTTTTTCTTCTTTGAACAGATTGATCAAAACAGAAGAATGAGGAAGGGAAGTGTACGGGAACAGACCGGGAGCGTCAAAAATATGCACCTTGTCCACGCCATAAGGCATCACCTGCTTTTCAATCCCTTCCAGTCCGGAACCGGCCACAATGGCTTCGAGTTGGCAGTTCAACTGGTTGGCTAACTTGCGACCTTTGGTCAGCAGTTCGAGGCTTACATCGGCAATCGTTGTACCTTCAAGCTCACAATATACAAATACATTATTCATATTGTTCAATCTTTTTTACCGTATGAATTGTCAATTATCAATTGTCAATTATCCGATAGTGTGGTTAGCTAACAGTTCAACAATCAAATCTTCCACATCCTTGTCTGAGCCGGTCAGCGTCTTGCTTTCCTTTGCCTGGAACACGATGTTCTGAATCGCTTTGACTTTTGTCGGCGAACCGGACAAACCGCATTGTGCGAGATCTCCGTTTACATCGGCAACACTCCATTCCGGAATATTCAGGTACGGGCGCTTTTCATACAGTTCGGGGTATGGCAGTGCCGATACGCCTTCCGGATGGCAGGCGGGAGCAGGAACTTTTTCCTGCGCGCCCAATGCCCGTTTGTATTTCATCACCAACTTGGCATTACGCGGACGGCAGGGGGCAGCCGAACCGTTGACCGTAATCACGATAGGCAGCGGACCTTCCACTGTTTCGACACCACCGTCGATATGCCGTTTCACTGTGATACTGCGATTCTTTTCGTCTACGTTCAGGATTTCTTCGGCATATGTGACCTGTGTTAATCCTAACTTTTCAGCGACTTGAGGACCTACCTGTGCTGTATCGCCGTCAATAGCCTGGCGTCCTCCGATGATAATATCGTAGTCACCTATTTTCTTGATTGCTGTGGCAAGCGCATAAGACGTTGCCAAAGTGTCGGCACCGGCAAATGCACGGTCGGTTAGCAGATAACCACCGTCTGCTCCCCGGTATAAACCTTCACGAATAATTTCAGCTGCACGCCCCGGACCCATTGTTAACAAGGTTACCGTAGTTCCCGGATAGGCGTCTTTCAAGCGGAGGGCTTGTTCTAATGCGTTCAGATCTTCCGGGTTGAAGATTGCGGGAAGTGCGGCTCGGTTGATAGTTCCGTCCTCTTTCATCGCATCCTTTCCCACATTGCGTGTGTCCGGAACCTGTTTCGCCAATACAATAATTTTTAAACTCATATTATAGGAATATTAGATTTCTATATTGGATATTTGTTCGAATTAACCTTCTGAATACTGACCTGCAAAAGTAATCAAACATTCTTTATATCAAAGAACTTTCGTCTGGAATCTGCACACTTTAGGTTTTTTTGAGCATATCCTTTCTTTTTACTTACCACCTTACTAATCACCATAATTTAGGCACGGATTACACGGAAAACACGGAAAGAAAATAAATTTATCCGTGTCAATCCGTGAAATCCGTGCCTGAAAGATCGTGATAAAGGTGCTTTGGCACCGTTTTGTCAAGTCGAAATCGAGTAATAGGTTTGCGCCGGTTTATATTAAATTTCGCATGCACAAAGTGTTGGAATCAGGTTGCGGTCGCCATACGCATTGTCTACGCGGGCTACATTCACCCAGAATTTGCTGTCGTGCAACCATTCCAGCGGGAAGGCGGCCTTGCTGCGCGGATACTCGTGTTTCCATTCGTCGGCCGTTACTTCATATTCGGGATGAGGAGCGTTCTTTAATACGTTGTCTTCCTTTGAAGCCTTGCCTTCTTCCACTTCCTTGATTTCGTTCCAGATACATTCCAGCACCTCGACGAAACGATCCAGTTCGGCTTTGCTTTCGCTTTCGGTCGGTTCGACCATCAGAGTGCCGTGAACAGGGAAGGAAAGAGTTGGAGCGTGGTAGCCGAAGTCCATCAGGCGCTTGGCGATATCGCCTTCATCGATACCCGAACGTTCTTTTACCGTGCGGCATTCCAGGATCAGTTCGTGACCGACGCGACCTGTAGCACCTGTGTAAACGATTCCGTAAGTATCTTTGAATTTGGCTGCCAGATAATTCGCATTCAAGATCGCGGTCTTGGTGACCGTTTCCAACCCTTCTGTTCCCAACATGCGGATATAAGCATATGTGATCGGCAGAATGCCCGCGCTACCGTAAGGTGCGGCGGAGACTGTGTTCAGGTCGCTGCCCCATAATATCGGATGCTGTGGCAGGAACGGGACGAGATGTGCGGCAACGCAGATCGGACCGACACCGGGACCGCCTCCTCCGTGAGGAGAAGAAAAGGTCTTATGCAGGTTTAGGTGGCAGACGTCTGCACCGATAGTACCCGGATTGGTCAGACCGACTTGTGCATTCATGTTGGCGCCGTCCATATACAGCTGACCACCGCAAGCGTGAACAATGTCGCACATTTCCTTGATGTCCACCTCGAAGATACCGTGAGTAGACGGATAGGTGATCATGCTGGCTGCTAAGTTGTCCTTGTTGGCTTCGGCTTTAGCCCGGAAATCTTCCAAGTCGATATTTCCTTTGTCGTCACATTTCACCGTAACGGTCGTAAAACCGCATTGAACCGCACTTGCCGGGTTCGTACCGTGGGCAGAGGCAGGAAGCAGGACGATGTTGCGATGTCCCTGCCCGATGCTTTCCAGATAAGCCCGGATTACGCGCAGACCTGTATATTCGCCGGCTGCTCCGGAATTAGGTTGCAGCGTACAGCCTTTGAATCCGGTGATCTCACACAAGTAAGCCGATAAGTTTTCAATCAGTTCCGTGTAGCCTTCGACCTGGTCTTCCGGTGCATACGGATGTATATTCATGAATTCCGGACGGCTGAGTGGAAGCATGGTCGATGCCGGATTCAGTTTCATCGTACAAGAACCTAAAGAGATCATGGATTGGGCCAATGAAACATCCTTTCGTCCCAGGCGGGTGATATAACGCATCAGTTCCGTTTCGGTATGATATTTTTTGAATACGTCTTCTTGCAGGAATTCGGAAGTACGGGCGAATTTCGGATCGAAATAAGTTTTCTCAGGAACGGCTTCTTTCAGCATGTAGTCCTTTCCGGCTGCCCCTGCGAAGATATACAGCAATACGCCGATATCGGTCGGTCCGGTCGTTTCGTCCAAGCTGATGCCGATCTGTCCGGCATCGAAGTAACGCAAGTTCACCTTACATTCCAATGCGATCTCGCGGAGTGCATTGATGGATACATGTTCCGGCAACTGGATTTTCAGTGTGTCGAAATAGTTTTTGTTCAATTGTTTGTAGCCTAGTTTTTCCAACTCGCCTGTTAGGAAACCTGCAGAAGCGTGGATACGACCTGCGATGTTCTTCAAGCCTTCGGCACCGTGGTAAACGGCGTAGAAACCAGCCATCGTGGCTAGCAAGGCTTGGGCGGTACAGATATTGGAGGTCGCCTTTTCACGTTTGATATGCTGTTCGCGTGTTTGCAAAGCCAAGCGGTAAGCCGTGTGTCCATAGGCATCTTTGGAAATGCCGATGATACGTCCGGGGATGGAACGCTTGTATTCGTCTTTCGTGGCGAAGAATGCAGCGGACGGACCACCGTAGAACATCGGGATACCGAAACGTTGGCTGCTTCCGAACACGACATCTGCACCCCATTCTCCCGGAGGAGTCAGCAGGACAAGACTCATCAGGTCGGCAGCAACGGCGACACGTGCTCCACCGGCATTGGCACGTACGATGAATTCTTTATAATCTTCGATCGAACCGTCGGCATTCGGATACTGGACGATAGCCCCGAATACATCCGGTGTGAATTCAAATGTTTTGTAATCACCCACAACGACCTTGATGCCTTGCGGGATCATGCGAGTGTTGATAACGGCCAGTGTAGAGGCGAATACGTTTTCGTCGACAAACAACGTATTGGCTTCTGCTTTCACCTGTGCACGGCTACGGCTACCGTAGAACATGGTTGCCGCTTCGGCTGCTGCTGTCGCTTCGTCCAGCAGGGAACAGTTGGCTAGCGGCAGGCCGGTCAGTTCAGCGATAACAGTCTGGAAATTCAACAACGCTTCCAGACGTCCTTGTGAAACTTCTGCCTGGTACGGAGTGTAGGAAGTGTACCAAACCGGATTTTCAAATACGTTACGTTGGATAGGAGCCGGACATACTGTGTCATACCAACCCATTCCGATATAAGAAGTGAAGACTTCGTTTTTGGATGCCAACTCCGAGATGTGTTCTGCGAACTCACGTTCCGTCATGGGTTCGGGAAGGTTAAGCGGTTCTTTCAAACGGATGTCGGACGGGATGGTCTGATCGATCAGTTCGTCAACCGACTTGACGCCGATGGCTTGCAGCATGGAAGGAATGTCTTCTGCCGAGATACCAACGTGGCGGTTTACAAATTTATTTGTGTCCATAATATTGTGATTTATGATTTATGAATTAATTCTTAATTGTCAATTACAAATAGGGATTGTTGAACTTCTCATCGATGACTCTTGTTTCCGGTCCATGCCCCGGATAGATTACTGTCTCGTCGGGAAGTGAAAGGAGTTTGTCGTGGATGGCGGCAACCAATACCTCCTGGTTTCCACCCCAAAGGTCGGTACGGCCGATACTTCCGGCAAACAGTGCATCGCCGACGATCGCAAAGCCGTTCTTTTTGTTATAGAAAGCGATGCTGCCGGGTGAATGTCCGGGAACTGTCAGCACTTGAAGTTCGGATGTGCCGAACTTAATGATCTCGCCTCCTACGATATATTTTTCAACCGGGACGTTCTCGACATGCTGACGGAGTCCGAACAACTTGGCCTGTTCGTCCGGAGAGGGTAGTTTCTCGACATCCTGCTTGTTCGCTTCGGGTTTCAAACCGTATGTCTTATATATAAAACCGTTTCCAAATACGTGATCCACGTGCAGATGAGTACAGAGCAAATGCTTTAATGTCAACTTGTTTTCGAGGATAAAGTCGGTTAACTCCTTTTCTTCTTCCTTGCGACAGCAACCACAATCGATCAGTACGGCCTCGCGTGTATCATCATACAGCAGGAATGTGTTTTCCTGGAAATAATTGAACTCAAACGATTTTATTGTAATCATAACGGTACGTAAACAACTTTTTTAGTTTGGAAAAATTCTTCTTTAAAATGGTCACTCAGGTTGAGGCTGACAGCTTGCTTGTGGAATGGCAATATTTCATGCTGCAACTCTCCTCCTTTCAGACAAATCAAACCGTTAGGAAGTGCATTTTGTTGTTCCTTCTTTATATTCTTACGGGCGATTTTTACCAGATCGGCCAGTGGCATGACGGCACGACTCACGACAAAGTCGAATAATTGTTTTTCCTCTTCGGCACGACAATGGCGGAAAGTGACGTTTTTCAGACCGATCGCTTCGGCTACAGCTTGTCCGACCTTGATTTTTTTTCCGATACTGTCTACCAAATGAAACTGTACTTCAGGGAGCAGGATCGCAAGTGGTATGCCGGGAAAACCGCCTCCCGTACCGATATCCATAATTGTCGATCCTTCTCTGAATTTCAGCATTTTCAAGATACCTAACGAATGAAGTACGTGGTGCAGGTACAGGTTCTCTATATCTTTGCGTGAAATTACATTGATTTTGGAATTCCAGTCTGAATACAAATCAAACAGGGCGTCTATCTGTTGCTTTTGCGCATCGGTTAGCGTTGGAAAGTAAGACTTTAGAACCCCCAATTGACAATTGACAATTGACAATTGGGAGGATATTGTTGCACTGTTATCCATAAATTATATGTATGGGATTATTGTTATATTTTATTTGTCAATTGTCAATTAGTTTCGCAATTGGACTGTCTTTTTTCAATAGATATAGGATTTCCGCATAGGGTAAGAATACGTTTGTTTCCCTTACCACGTAAGCGGCGATCTCATATTCATTAAAGGTATACGTGATGCCGTCCTCGTCGACCAGGAAATTACCGTTCGGAAAAATTTCTTCGACACTGAAAAAACCGATGTTTTCCAAATCTTTCGGATTCTCCACCTTGTTTTGTTTGGCAATATGATCGATCAATATCTGTGCGAGGCTGTCCTGGAAGTTCTCGATGAAAATATCTTCTTCTGTGATTGCATTGCCTGTTTTCAAGTTGATCACGTGATTGTTGTAGGCATGCGAACCGTGTGCACCGCCTGTATAGTTTTCGAAACTTACAGTATAGCTCAGAATGTCATTCTGGTTGTAGACGATTTCATCCGATGACATTTCGAAATAAGAGAACCAGGCTCCGACCGGCAGATCGTCCTTCTTTTCCAACTCTGCCTTGAAATCGGCTTCCAGTTCTTTATAGTTGTTCAGATAGTCTTCCGTGTACTTGGCGACCGCCTCTTCTGGAGACAGGTTCTCATAATTCTCGCCGAAGTAGGAGAGGACAAAGTCATTCTGTATCTTTTTCAGAATCTCCTTATCGGAAAATTTGGCAGGATAGGTGAAGTTCAATTGCAAGTTGCAATTGGGATTATCGGGATTATTCAGCAGATGATAGGTCCTATCCACCCGGATAGAATCGAATTTAATATCATTATCGGCCGTTTGCTTCGTGTTAGTATTGCAACCGGTTACGAACATTCCTAAAAAGAAAAGCGCTATCAGGCTTTTACTAATTTGTGTACTCATCGGAATCATAGATTTTAGATAATACTTTTAGATGCAAATGTAAGCTATTATCTTGTAATAAACGAATGGCTGGTTTCTTTTTTCAGCCTCGGAGGCATCAAAAGGGTGAGGAGATAGCAGTGCTGGTGTTGTTTCCTGCCTATGTAACGGTCGTTCCCTACCTATGAAACTACTGTTTCCTGCCCATGAAACGGGAGTACCATGCCAGTGGAACTCTTGTGCCAATAAAATGTAACAGGCTTGGCACTGCGTTCTGGCTTATCATCCGGAAAAGGAATTCTGCTTGGCGAAGGTTGAGTTGTAATAAATGTTTTAAACGAAAATAAACGCTAATTAGGCAACCTTTTGAGAAAAAGGTTGCCTAATTCTATTTGTGAAACGAACAAATCCCCTATATTTGCAGAGTGTGTACGCACACCTCTTTGAACCATGTAAAAAATAACAGGTAACAAATGGCTTATTCTAACTATTATGCGGCTTCTGGGCTTTTCCATGGATCTATGTCGTCGGTAATGGGAACGCAGTTTGACATCTTGATGGTCGGCAGTGATCCCCGCCTTCTTGGTACGGTCTGGGAAAAGGTCGAATCGGAAGTGCAGCGATTAGATAAAATGCTGAACCGGTTCGATCCGGAGAGTGAGGTTTCATTTGTTAACCGGGAAGCCGGGCACTACCCGGTGACGGTGGGGGAAGAGCTTTGGAATATATTGTTGAACTGCAAGCGTTACAATGAGCTGACGGAAGGATATTTCGATATAACTTTGCAGGGATTCGACCAGGTATTGCTGACGGAAGAAGATAAAAGCATTTTTTTCTTTTCTGAATCTTTACACATTGATCTCGGCGGGTACGGGAAAGGATATGCGCTTGCTAAAATACGGGAACTGTTGGAAGAAAACGGGATTGGTAAGGCGCTTGTCAATTTCGGAAATAGTTCGGTTCTGGCGGTCGGTACGCATCCGTGCGGCGAATATTGGCCGGTGGGTCTTGACAATCCGTTTACGAAAGAGCGGATTGCCGATTTGAAGTTGAGTGATAGTTCGTTATCGATATCGGGAAATATGCCTTCCCATCCGCGCCATATCGTGAACCCGCATACGGGAACATTCGTGGAGGATAAGAAAATGGTGTCGGTGGTGGCGAAAGATCCGGTGGTGGCGGAGATTCTGACAACTGCCTTTATGATCTGCGGCGACGAGCGTGTTCCGGTAATCGCGTCTCAATTTGATATTTATGAAAAACATGTATATAAGTTATGAAAAATGATGAGAATTCAGTCAATTTAAGCCGGCGGGACTTCTTTAAGGAGTTGGGAATGATTGGTGGAGGCGGTGTGCTGCTTTCCGCGTTTCCCTGGTTGCAGTCCTGTAGTGCCGACGATAAGGTGCAGATCGCAAAGGAGAAAGTGCGGATCGGATTTATTGGTACAGGTTCGCGCGGACAGTACCACTTGAATAACCTGAAGACGATTCCGTATGCCGATGTGGTTGCCTTGTGTGATAATTATCCTCCCCACCTGAAAGAGGCTTCGGCTCTCTATCCGAAAGCCAAGACATATGACGATTACCGGAAGCTTTTGGATGATAGAGATATACAAGCTGTCATGATCGCCACTCCGCTGTACGAACATGCGCATATCACAATAGACGCCTTGCATGCCGGAAAGCATGTCTTCTGCGAGAAATCGATGGCGATGACGTGTGCTGACTGTCTGGATATGTATAATGTGTTTAAGGAATCCGGCAAGGTGATGTTTATCGGCCAGCAGCGCTTGTATGATCCGAAATATATAAAGGCGATGGAAATGATCCATGCCGGCTTGTTGGGAGAGATAAATTCGATACGGGCGTATTGGTTCCGTAATAACGACTGGCGCCGTCCGGTCCCTTCTCCCGATTTGGAACGTAAGATCAACTGGCGTTTATATAAGGAATATTCATGCGGCTTGGTAACAGAATTGGCAACCCATCAGTTGCAGGTTGGAAACTGGGCGCTCCGGATGCTTCCCGAAAAGGTAGCCGGCATGGGAGATATCGTCTATTGGAAGGATGGTCGCGAAGTGTATGACAGTATCAATTTGATTTATCATTATCCGAATGGTGTGAAGATGACCTATGAGTCGATGATTGCCAACAAGTTTTATGGCCTTGAAGAAGAGATTATGGGAAGCAAGGGCACGATGGAACCGGAAAAAGGTAAATATTATTTTGAAGATGTCGAACCTGCTCCTGGTATCATGCAGTTGATCAACCAGATCGAACATAAGATCTTCGACAATGTTTCATTTGCCGGCCCGAGTTGGGTTCCTGAAACTGCATCGGTAAACAAGGGACATCTGATCATGGACAATGTCACAACGATCAGCGGACAGTCGTCGGTAGGAGCTGCTGGCGACGGTTCTATCGAGTTGGTTACTGCTTTCTGCGAAGCGGCTATTACTGGAAAACCGGCTCCTAACCTGGTGGAAGAAGCTTACTATTCCTCTGTTTTGGGTTTGTTGGGCTTGCAGGCGATTGATGAAGGACGGGTGATTACTTTCCCGGATGAATATAAAATACCGTATCTAAATTTTGCATGATTATGAAAGAGATCGTATTATCTGTAAAGAGACAAAAAACGGAAATCAAGATATTCTGTGTCTGTATCGCGCTCGCTTATCTGATGAACATTATCTCAATCATAGCATACGGTACAAGCTGGTCCGAGCTTTGGACACAATCGTTGTGGATGCTACTCATTACGTGTGGCTTTTACGGATTGTCGGTTGTACTCCGTTTGCTGTATTATGGACTGAGCCAGTTGAGAAAGTGATTGTTGCTTTTCTTTAGAAAGATAAGTAACCAAAGAATTTAATATCGTTCTATTGTTTTTTCATCAGGAGAAAGTGATAGAACGATTTTTATATGTTTTTGATTGATTTCTTATCATGTTTTTCTGTCATAATCCTTTTCTTTGCCCAATAAATCTGATAAGCATGAAAAAGACGATTTTATTTTTCTCAATTCTGTTGGCGTCGTGTGCAGGTAAGCAGACGCAAGAGATCCGGACAATGGAACGTTTGTCCACTGCATCTCATAATGATTACTATGTAAGTAACCGGGCTCCGTTGCAACCGTTGCAATTTATTAAGCTGCCCGCCGGAAGTATCGAGCCAGAAGGCTGGATCAGGCGACAGATCGAATTACAGAAGGATGGACTTTGTGGTCATTTGGGGGAGATTAGTGCCTGGCTGCAAAAGGAAAACAATGCCTGGTTGAAAAACGGAGGTGAATGGGGGTGGGAAGAAGTGCCCTACTGGTTGCGAGGGTATGGTAACATGGCGTATGCCTTGAGAGACGAGACTTTGTTGAAGGAAACGAAATTCTGGATAGAGGCCATCTTGTCAAGTCAGCGAGCGGATGGTAATTTCGGGCCGGTGCATTTGAATAACGGCAAGCAGGATTTTTGGCCGAACATGATCGTCCTTTGGATCATGCAATCTTATCATGAATATACGAACGATAACCGGGTGATTGACTTCATGACCCGCTATTGTCATTATCTGCAAACGGTTCCTGATGACGCTTTCCTGTCGAGTTATTGGGAAAATAGCCGCGGGGGGGATAATCTTTGGAGTGTGGTTTGGCTGTATAACCGCATGGGTGACGAGTCACTTCTTCGGTTGGCCGAAAAGATTCACAGGAATACGGCGGATTGGACAAAATCAACTCAGCTTCCTAACTGGCACAATGTGAATGTTGCCCAGTGTTTTCGCGAACCTGCCACTTATTTTCTGTTTACAAAAGATTCGGCGATGTTGGCTGCCAGCTATAATGTCCAGAGTTTGGTACGCCGTGCTTTCGGCCAAGTTCCTGGTGGAATGTTTGGGGCGGATGAGAATGCCCGTATCGGTTTCTTCGATCCTCGACAGGGTACGGAGACTTGTGGTTTTGTGGAGCAGATGGCTTCCGACGAGATCATGCTTTTGATCAGTGGCGATCCTTATTGGGCTGATCACCTCGAAGATGTTGCGTTCAACAGTTATCCAGCTTCTTTGATGCCTGATTACCGGGCGCTTCGTTATCTGACTTGTCCGAATATGGCGATCAGCGATTCTCGCAATCATCATCCGGGATTGGATAATTCCGGTCCGTTCTTGGCCATGAACCCGTTCAGCAGTCGTTGCTGTCAGCACAATCATGGTTTCGGTTGGCCTTATTATGTCGAACATTTGGTGTTGGCAACGCCGGATAACGGGGTAGCCGCCGTTTTATACAATTCTTGTAAGGCAAATGTAAAGGTGGGCGATGGAACGGAAATCACCTTACGCGAACAGACGAATTATCCGTTTGAGGAAATGACACGTTTTACGGTTGGAACGTCCGAAAACGTATCTTTCCCCTTCTATCTCCGCATCCCGTCCTGGTGTAAAAATGCTTCTGTCTTGATCAACGGAAAAAAACAGCAAACAAAGCTTGCTCCCGGAACATACGCTTGTATAGAACGGGAATGGAAAGATGGCGATGAGGTAGTCCTGAACCTTCCGATGGAATATGCCGTTCGTCAGTGGCAGGTAAATAAGAATAGTGTCAGTGTCGATTACGGTCCGCTAACCCTGTCCTTGAAAATAGAGGAAGAATACAAGCAAATGCCCAGCACCGAGACTGCTGTTTGGGATTCCAAATGGCAGGAAGGAGCGGATGCCTCCGCATGGCCGACATTCGAGATTCTGCCTGCAAGCCCGTGGAATTATGCCTTGAGAGTCCAGTCACCTATCACGTTGCAACGCAGAAACTGGCCGTCGGACAACAATCCTTTCACTCTCTCTTCCGTCCCGATGGAATTTAAGGCTCAGGGACGTTTGGTGCCGGAGTGGAAAATTGACGAATACGGATTATGCGGAGTCCTTCCATACGAAAACGCCCGCAAGTCCGACTGCCTGGATGAAATCACCTTGGTCCCTATGGGAGCGGCAAGGTTGAGGATTTCTGCTTTCCCAGTGGCAGAGCGGTGAGAATTAAAAAATAATGATCGGTCTCTATTTTTAATTCTCAATTTTTAAGTGCTTCATATATTCTGATGGAGTCTTTCCGTACTGCTTCTGGAAGCAGGTGGAGAAGTAGGCAGGTGACGAAAAGCCGACTTGGAAAGCGATCTCGCTGATGCGGTTCTCTCCGTTCTGCATCAGCAGGATCGCCTTCTTTAAGCGGGCAATGCGGATGAAGTCGTTAGGAGAAAGACCGGACAGACCCTTAACTTTGCGGTAGAGGCTGGAAGTGCTCATTCCCATCGTATCGGCAAGCATCTCAACGGAGAGTGCTTCATTGCTGAGGTGTTCTTCCAAATAATCGTTCAGTTTGCGAAGGAAAATATCATCCACCTGCGAAACGGCGAGAGAGGCTACCGGGGCGAACGGCTTCTCCAAATAGGTTTTGTTCAGTAGCTTACGGCTTTTCAAAAGGTTGCCCACTTGGGCCGTCAGCAGTTCGATAGAGAACGGTTTCTCCATATAGGCATCGGCTCCAGAGTTCAGTCCCTTCAGGCGTGATTGCAGGTTGTGTTGTGCTGTCAGCAGGATAAACGGGATATGGCTGACATTGACATCGTTTTTCATTTCGTTGCAAAGTTCGAAGCCGTCCATGATCGGCATCATGACATCGCTGATGATTAGGTTGACCGTGTTTTTACGGACCAGATCAAGAGCTACTTTCCCGTTTTCCGCTTCTAGCACTTGATATGTTTCCGCCAGTTCGCGGGCGATGAAATGGCGCATATCATTTTGGTCTTCGACAATTAAGATAACCGATTTGCCCGTTTCGGCCAATGTGACTATTTCCGCTTTCTCTTTTCCAGCAGTGGTCTGGAAACTGTCTTCCTGCTGTTCTGGGAGCATCAGGACAAACTGGTTCAAGCCGTCCGGCGTTTGTCGATAGAACAGTCTGCCGCAGTGGAATTCGGTCAAAGAGTGGGCCAGCGACAAACCGATACCGCTTCCTTGCTGGTTTTCTGTCTCTTTGAGGCGGTAGAACGGATTGAATATATTTTCGATTTCACTGTCGGGTATCAGATGCCCGTCGTTGGTGACGAGCAGGGTGAACATGCGCTCTTCACCTGAAGGAGGGAGTAATTCGAGCGATATCCGGCTGTCCGAGTACTTCAGTGCATTGCTGACCAGGTTGCTGACGATCTTCGAGAATGCTTCTCGGTCCAGACAGGCCTCGAAAGGTAGATCCGGCAGCTTGACTGTGAAATTCTTGTTTCCCTGTTCGAAAGCCGGACGGAACGGATGCAGGATCGTTTCCAGCCAGAGGACGACATCGGTCTTGACATAGTTCAGTTTGAACCCGCGGCTTTCCGTCTTGCGGAAGTCCAATAGTTGGTTACTTAGGTCTAACAGTCGCCCAGTGTTTTTCTCGATGATTCGTAGGTTCTCCTGTGTGGCGGGCGTTCCATCCCCTGAACGAAGGATTTTTTCCAGCGGGGCTTTTATCAGGGTAAGAGGTGTCCGTATTTCATGCGTGATAAAGGTAAAGAACTGTATTTTTGCATTATAAAGTTCTTTTTCCTTCTTACTTTCGAATATTTCACGGTTGATGCGGTGTTTTTCTTCCAGTTTGGCTTTTTTATAGTTATACCAGAGTACGATCAGCAGGCATAAGATCGTGAAATAAATGAGTAATGCCCATCCGGTAGCCCAGAATGGCGGTGTCACCGTGATCCGAAGAGTCGTCTCGTTATCTTGCCAAACCCCGCTGCTATTGGTCGATTTTACCCGGAAAACATAGTCGCCGGGTGACAGGTTGGCAAAGGTCACGTCTTTATTCTGCTTCATATAGATCCAGTCTTTGTCACTCCCTTCCAAACGGTAGGCATACTGGATCGCGTCTGGAGATGTATAGCTCAATGCCACATACGAAAGGGTAAAAGTGGAGCGGTTATGCGGAAGTTTCAATTCTCCGTTTTTCATAATCTGGTTGACATTATATTTAGGGGCACCGATGCGGTCGTCCTGCACATCTATGCGAGTGATACATACCGACGGTGAATAAACATCCTCTTTGAAATCGCGCGGATTAAAGGCGATCATTCCGTTTATCGTTCCCATATACATGGTCCCATCCGGCATCTTGTAGGCAGAACAATAGTTGAATTGCGTTTCGGGCAAGCCATCCGTGTACGAGAAAGTCTTCATCACATATGTTTCCGGGTTAAAACGAACCAGCCCGTTGGCCGTTGCAATCCAGAAAAGATGTTCGTCGTCTTCTAAAATACGGTGTACGATATTGCTGGGCAGTCCGTTTTCAACCGTGATGCGGTTGAATGAATCCGATATCTCGTTGTAGAGGGAGAAACCATAGGTCGTTGCCACCCAAATCCGTTTTTTCGAATCTTCGAATATGGATGTCACGTTGTTGTCGCCGATGGTCTGTGACCGCTCGCGGTTGGATGTATAGTGCGCTAACTTCTTGTCAGTTTTAGAATAGCGATAAGCGCCGGAGGTGGTCGCAACCCAGATATCCCCTTTGCTGTCTTTGTAGATTTGACGTACCATCGACTTAATCTCTGTTTTCCAAGGGGTGAAACATTCTTCTTTTTTATGGAAGAGGACAAGCCCTTCGGAGGTCCCGATCAGGATTTCGTCTTCGGAGAGTTTGCAAAAGCAGAGTATGAAGTCTGCCGGAAGCAGGTTGTCGGTATTGTTCCGGGTATATCGTTTGATGATTTTCCCGGAAGGGATGTCCAGAAGGTCGATTCCGGTGTTGAATGTCCCTACCCACAACCGGCTGCCGTCGGCAAGCAGGCCGTGGATATTGGTTGCCGAAAGCGGGTGGACTGGGTTGGTACGGGAGAAGTTCGTGATCTTGCCGGTAGTCGGGTTATAGCGGTTGATCCCGTTATCTTCCGTTCCTAACCAGAGGTTGCCGTATCGGTCCGGACAGATTTCACGTACGGCATTTCCCGGCATTCCCGGATGGGTTTTCCCTCCGATAAAATATTTAAACGGGACATATTCTTTGGGCAGGTAGTTGATTCCTCCGAAAAAGGTGGTAACCCATATCCCTCCTTCACGGTCTTTTGTGATCGAATAGGCTGCATTGTCGGAGATCGTATATTCGTTTGTCAACGATTTTTGCAGGTGCGTGATGCTCCGGTCTGCCATATTCAGGATGTAGACACCGGACTCGGATGCGATCCAGTACGTATTCTCACTACACTGCTTGATGTCGCGAACCTGTATATCTGGGATGACTGTTTCCGTTTTCCGGTTGTGCCGGTCGTAAAACTTGAGTCCTGCCCGGTCTGTCCCGACCAGTATTCCCCAATCCGGCACGAGGCAAAGCTTGGTGAGGTTGATCGGATTTTCTTTTTCCTTTTCAGTCAGTATCGGGATACGGGCGAATTTGTCTGCCTCCGGTTTGTAGAAAAACAGGTCGCTGCGTCCGGCGAGGATCGGCTCGCTCTCTTCGTTCATCGTGATGTCTATCATGCTTATCTGCTCCCCTTCGGGGTAGAAATGCGGACTGCTTTCGCCTGAAAGGGCATAGCGGGCGATCCGGTTGTAGCTCATCAGCCACAAATTCCCTTTTTTATCTTCTCTGATTTGTTGGAAATATTCTGGGGCGTTGTTGCTGTCGGAAAAGGTCAGGGGATGGAAAGCATCTGTTTGATAGTCGTAATAGCAGGTGTGGGAATAGGTGCAGACCCATATCCTACCGGTCGAATCTTCGAAAAGGCTGATGATCCTGTCGTTCGGCAGACTTTCCGGCTCGTACGAGTTGTAGCGGTATATCCGGAACTGATGTCCGTCGAAACGGTTCAATCCGTCGTCCGTCCCGAACCACATGAATCCTTTTTTATCCTGTAGGGCACAATAAACCGTGTTGTGCGACAATCCCTGTTTGTTGGTATAGTGGCGGAAATAAAGGTCGTGCGACCAGCCGGACCGGGGGAGGAGGAGCGAAAGCGTGCCCAGTAGAATGATAAGGAATGTTCTCATGCCCTGCGAGTGTTTTTTTTGTAAAGTACAAATGTAAAGGAATTTTGCAAAACACTCAATATCGAGGTACAAATTCGGTTTATGGGTGGTAGTAACTTGGCGTCGTAAATAGTTCAATGCGGCAAACGTAGGGGACTTTCGGTACGATCCGTCCCGCCCTGTCCGGACGGACGTGGGGCGGGATGGAGAGCCGGATCATCTTACCGGAAATTCCGTAATCCGGAGGGTCGTGCATCCGTAAGGGATCAGTTCGATCGTCTCCTCGTCGCCAAAGTCTTTGCCTTGCTGCGTGTAGTAGGGTACCGGACCTGCCGAGCCTCTGACTTGCGTCCAGCCGTTCAGTCGCATTGCCTTCGTTTTGATGCGTATGGGGGCGTTCTCGACATTCCATGGATAGGGGGTGGTAATGTCTGATTTTTCTACCGTGAAAGCATCCTTGATCCGGTCGGGCGAGAAGGAACGGGCCGGCAGGGCGTAGTTCCAGGGACTGTCAGACGTCACCTCGTAATACCATTTGCCGTACACGTCGGACTTATCGCTTTCAAACGCTTTCTTTTCCCATTTCTCGTTCATCTTCAGGGCATAGACCAGCGGTCCCCGTTCGACAACAGCGCTGTTTTCATACCAGCGGCTGACGGTCACCTCCATCGGCAGTTCGAGGGATAGGATATCGCCCTCTTTCCATTCCCGGTTGATACGTGTGACGGTTCCGGGATAGGCATCGACCGTCAGCGGTTTGCCGTTGAGCTTGACCACCGGTTGCTTGCACCAGCCCGGTATGCGCAGGTGGAAGGGGAAGAAGACCTTTTTCACTTTCTTGTCCGTAAACGAAACATGGTAGCGTACTGTCTCCTCGAAAGGATAGGCCGTTTCCTCTTTCAGGTTCACCTCGATTCCTCCTGCCACTCGTGCCGTTACTTGCGAGGGGGCGAAGAGCAGGGAGGCGAGTCCGTTGTCGGCAGTCGCGTACCAGAGGTTCTGGACGAATTTGGGCCAGCCTTGGTGAAGATTGGACGTGCAACAGGGATAGCCGGTCAGCTCGCCGAAAAGCAGGTCGGTGTCGTCGTGCGGGGTGGAGAACTCCCTCCACTCGCGGGTGACGGCGATCTGGTTGGTCTGCTGGTAATACTGGCGGGCGGAGTAGTCGTCGGTCACTTGAGTGGGCAAGGCGTTGTATGCCACGCGCTCCAGGTAGTCGGCCCATTGCATGTCCCCTGTGACCTCCAGTATCGTTTCCAGTGAGTACATCATCTCTACGGAGGTACAGAGCTCTGAGCCTGTCGTCGGTTTGCCGAAGCGCAGCAGTTCGTCTCCTCCCCAAAGGCCGGTAGGCAATCCGATGGTGTGACGGATGTCGTTGACCGCTTGGCGGGTGGCTTGGATTTGCTTGGAGTCTTTGCCTTGCTGGTAATAAACGATCGGTTCCTTGAAACCTTGTGCGAGGTTCACACAGTGCAGGCTGTGTTGGCGTCTGAGATGATTTTGATTTAAAAAGATATCTGTCCAGTTGAACGTCTGTTTATGGATTAACTCGCCTAAATCCAACAGGAATTTGTCGCCGGTGATGTTGTACAGCCAATAGACGACCATCAGGTTATCCCCTCCGCGCTGTTCGCCCCAGAAGGTCCATTTGCCTAACGGGTTTTTGGGCAGTTCGTCCAGTTGGTATCGGAAATATCGGGTCATGAAGTCGATCACGCGCCGGTCCTGCGTAGCCGTGTAGTATTGTTGCATGACTTTCAGCATGACCATTTTGGGCCACCAGTCTTGCGCGTTGTTGCGTTGCAGACCGGGTTCGTAGTCGCGGTCGGTATCGGGGCCGAAGTAGCCGTTGGGCTTTTGTGATGCCAAGGTCCATTCGATCCAAGGTTGTACCTTTTCGATCAGGGCTTGGTCGTTCAGGAGATAAGCCAACGGCAGAAGTCCGTCGATCCAGTACGGACCCCGTTCCCACACGTCACCGTCACCGCCGAGCCATCCGTTTCGGGGACCCATTACTTTCGTGTAGACCTTATCCAAGTGGCCGGTCATTCCGTCGCGCATACGGGTCAGTTGGTCGTGCATCCACCCTTCGGCGCGGATGGTTCCGAGAGGCAGTTGGATGTAGTCTTTTTGCAAGAGCGGGTGTCGGTTGTTCCGGTAACTTTCGGCTGCGGGTTCTTCGCCGGCGGCCGAGACAGTCGCCACCGTGAGGGTGGCGACTGCTGTCAGGAAAATTTTTTTCAATTTGTTCATGGTGATAGGATGATGTTATGTTATTCTTGATAATCGATCCATACTTTCATCTTGCCTGCTTTGCGGTTGTCCCAGGCATAGTAAGGAATGAAATGTAGTGTTTGTCCATTCGATATGGCTTTGATTGAGCGGATGCCACCCAGGTTGTCCGGTTCGTCTTTGACCTCGAATGAGGAGGTGGGCGTCAGTGCGAGGTCGGCAAAGTCTTTCGCGTTGTCCGTCTCTTCGAGGCAGTAGACCAGCGGTCCGCGTTGCAGGGCGCGCTTGCCCGTGTTTTGCCGCACGCGCGGGTCGGCTGATACTTTTTCGACCGGCATGTCCATGTTGAGCACGATCAAGTCGCCGGTTTTCCATTCCTTGATGACGGTATATCCCTTGTCGGTCGTACTGTCGACTTTGTTCCCGTTGACCGACAGGGTGTATGACTTGCACCATCCGGGGATACGGATGCGCAACTCCTTGCCGAGCGGTTGTTCGGAGGTGACGGTCAGCTTGACCAGCCCGTCCCAAGGGTAGTCCGTTTCTTGTTTCATGACGACCTTTTTCCCGTCGATCGTGACTTCGGTGGTGTTTCCGATGAAGAGGTTTACCCACAAGGCCTTGTCCGATGTCCCATAGATATAGTTCCCGATGGAAGGCAGGAAGCGCGAGATCTGGCTCGGACAGCAGGCGCACCCGTACCAGGCCTGGCGGTGATGGTCTCCGTTCGATTCCAGCGGATTGACGTAGAAGAAGCGGTCTCCAGCCAGTGAGACGCCAGCTAGCGCACCGTTGTACATGGAACGTTCCAGTACGTCTATGTATTTCGAATCGCCTGTGAACTGGTTCATGCGTTGGTTCCAGTAGACCATCCCGACGGAAGCGCATGTCTCGCAGTAGGCATCGAGGTTCGGCAGGTCATAGTCTTCGGTAAAGCCTTCGTTGTGCCGTGAAGAGCCGATCCCGCCGGTCACGTACATGTTACGTAGTACTACGTCGTCCCAGAGGCGGTTCAAAGCCTCGACATAAGCGGTGTCTTTTTTCAAGGCTGCCACATCGGCCATCCCGCAGTACAGGTACATGCAACGGACGGCATGCCCCGAAATGTCGGTCAGTTCTCTTACCGGGATAACATCCTGGTAGTAGGCTGGGTCCCATTTCCCTTCGCCACCCATGCTCCCGTGTCCGTGTCCGCGTTCTTCGAGCAGCCAGTTGGCGAAGTCGAGATATTTTTCCTGACCGGTTGTCCGGTATATTTTCACCAAAGCCAATTCGATCTCCTCATGTCCCGGCACCCAATGGCGCTTGCCGGGACCGAACAGTTCCATCATGTGGTCTGCCATACGGATGCTCACATCGAGCAGTTTCCGTTTTCCGGTTGCCTGGTAATAGGCGACGGCGGCTTCCATCATGTGGCCGGCACAATACATCTCGTGCTTGTCCATGTTGTTCCAACGTTTGTCTTGTCCGGTCAGTGTGTAGAATGTATTGATATATCCGTCCGGTTGTTGGGCTGCCGCGATCTTGTCGATCCATTCGTCCGCTTTCTTTTCCAGTTCGGGGTCCGGGTTGTTGATCAGGCTGTAGGCGATACCTTCCAACGCTTTATATACGTCCGAATCGTCGAAGAAGATACCGGAATGCTTCCCTGTCCCTCTGGCTGCATTTTCAAAATTTTGCATTCTTCCGGTTTGGTTCTCTATTTGGTCGATACAGACAGGGAGTGTAGCCGATGTGTGCTTGGCGAGACGTGGCGACCAGAAGTTGTCCCGGATGTGCACGTGCGAGAAGTCTATCTGGTCGATTATTTTCAAAGGCGGGGTTTCTATTTGGTCTTGTCCGCCGCATCCCCATAGTGCCATACAGGCAAAGAGTAGTACAAAATACTGTTTCATGGTTTTAAAATTTAATGTTATAATTTGCAACTTATTTTTGTCAAAGTAGGAGAGGTGGCTGTCTTTGTCCCGTTGATGAAAATCGACAGTCCGGCTCCTCGTTTATATTTATCACCTGTCTTATCATAAAGCACGCATATTGTTTTGCCACGATAAGTCAGATTGTCCAGGCAAAAGTAATCCCAATATCCTTCCGGTATCAACGGGTTGACATCGAGTTCCTCTTCTTCACTTGGCCGGATTCCGATTAACCCGTTGATGACGAGGTCGCAGAATAAAGAATGATTATAATCTTTTCCGCGTTCTTCGGGTTTTTGGTGACGTGTTGACAACATTGTCCTGGATATCCAATCGCCAGTAAAAGGATTCAGGTTTTCGTCAATCCATGGTGTTAGTATGCCATTCGCGTCTTTCTTATACAGGCTTCGTGCATAAATCGAGAATAAAGTTATGAAATCTCGTGAATCTACAAAAGATTGCGTTTGATTATTTAACAAATTAGCCAATCCGACCAATGTCATCGAGGTCGCGTATGGCCAAGAAGGACCGTTCCACTGGCATTCATGTCCTTCGTAAGCAACTTTGAATTGAGGATGGCATTGTTCGGCAGTTGTTGGCCCGTAAGGAGCGAAAAAATGTCGTGTGTTCATCAGGAATTTCCAGGCGACGGCATAGTCCGCGGAAGCCAGGTCGAATGCCCAAGGCGTATATCCGTGTAGTTCGCGTACGTCTTTTAAAGAAGCGTTTTTTTCAACAGACAGTACTTTTAGAAATTCCGCTTTGGGGTCCCATAAATATTTGAACATGTTTTCTTTGATCCGGCAGGCTTCGGTTTCGAGTGCTTGTGCTTGGTTGTCGTTTTTCCAATGTGCGATTTTGGATAAGGTGGCGGCTTCGGCTGCCATATATGAGTTGATGGTTACCCGAAAACCGTGTCCGCCGATCGAAATTTCCATGCCGTCTTCTCCGTCTTTTTGCCAGAACAATCCTTTTTCAGCTATGAATTTTTTTTTCTTCCACTCTGAATAGTTTTGTAAAAGTTCCGGATATAACTCTTTCAGCAATTGATAATTCCCCGTGATCTGACAATATTGGTAGATTGCATGGGCAACGGGAAAACTGTAGGAATGCGTGTCACCTCCTCCCTTCAGCCAATAGTACGCATAGTCTTTGAGGAAACCGGAATACTTCAGCCACCTGCCTTCCCGAAAGTGGAACCAGGCAGGGCAACAGATGCCGTTGTGCTTTCCGGCCCACGGGACATCCGGAAGGAATTCGGTTACGATGAACCCGTCCGGTGTCTTTTTCAAATGTTTCCGGAAAGTCCACCAGCGGAAATAATAGATTTCCTCTATGTTTTTGTCCGGACATTCGAATAGCGGTATATTGCCGGATAAGAATTCTTTTGCCTGTCCGTTTGAAATATGTTGCACATACAATTCCTTGTCTTGCATGTTGAACCGGTCGATATACGAGCCTATCATGGCGGGATCAAGGACCTGCCCTGTGGTTGTATATGGAAAAGCCGTGACTGTGAGAAGAAAGTATAGGAGAAGGATTACAAGTTTGTTCATAAGGACATTTTTTATTTGCAGGGAAGCTTGCTTCCCTGCGAGGTTTGTAAGTTGATTACGTTTGTTATTTATAATGGGGGTTTTGTTCCAAGTTGGGATTGGAGGTCAAAACTTTTTCGGGTATCGGGAAGACGGATCGGTAATCACCTTGTGGTTTATGCGAGAGCCAGCTTTTTTTCGTGTAAACACCGAATCGGATGGCGTCTCGTCTGCGGTGCATTTCCCATGCGAATTTCCAACCCAGTTCGTCATACATTCTACCGAATCGGATGAGGTCCGTGTTCCCTTTGTCTGTAACGGTGTAGTGTTCCACATAGCCATATTGATATGAACTGTTTTCTTGTAACTGTGCATCGGTTACTATCGCTAATTCGGGATTGTCTTTGAATGCCCGTTTGCGGACTTCCGTGACCAAGAGGCCGGCTCCTGGTTTTCCCGAACGCAATAAGCATTCCGCTTTCATCAGGAGTACTTCTGCGTATCGGAACAGAGGCACATCCGTTTCGGATGAGGATTGCTCGCCTTTTACGATTTCGAATTTGTTCATGCGAAAACCTTCCATCTCACTGGTGTAATTCCCGTCCGGAAGATCTTTCGTATAGACAAGCGGTTCTCCCATTTTGTCGTATGTCCCGTATAGAGGACTTCCGTCTGCAGCTCGTTGTTCGCCCATCAGCCAGCTATCGGCCAGACGGGAATCTTCGGGATCATACGTGTCGATGAATTGAGTGACCCCCATAGCTGAACCGCATCCCCAAGGAGTCGCTTCGGTTTCGTATTTCTTTTTCAGTTCCCCGTGCCAGGAAAACATGTGGATCGAATTACCCCCGGCGATATTTGCATCGAACGGGATGGTGAAAATGACCTCTTTGGATGTTTCCACGCCTGTAGAACGGAAGGGGGCTTTGTAGTTGTCGGACAATGCGAACCTGTTGCTGTTTATGATGTCGTCACACTGTTGGATACAGTCGTCCCAGTGTTCTTCGCCTGTATATACCTTGGTATTCAGGTATATGTTTGCCAACAGCGTCTTTGCCGCCCATTTGTTCATCCGTCCGTAAAAATTTCCGCCTTGTTCTTCACTTAAAGAAGGGATGATTTCTTTCAGTTCTTTTACTATGAAGTCGAAGATCTCTTTACGGTTACTTTTGGAGGGTAGTTCCATCGTGGTTGTCGTGACTAACGGAGCGTCTCCGAAATTGTCGCAGATTTGCCAATAATAATAGGCTCTCATGGCCCGTAATTCCGCTAATCCCATTGTTTTGTCCGCTTCGGAAGATGCCGGTAAAATACCGTTTTCTATTTGTTCTATCACTTTGTTGCATAATAAGGCGCCTTGATAGAAGTTGGACCATATTTCTGAGACGTGTCCTTGTTCGGAGTTCCATGTTTGGTAGTGCATACGTCGATAGACTCCGCCATCATCCCAGCCGGAAGCGTTAGGGGGCATGACGATGGCGTCGGCACTGACCTCTTGTGTCGTGAAATATCCTCCATGACTGGGGAAACTTCTGAGTTGGCTATATACGCTGGCAATAGATGGTGAGAAATCGTCGACTGTGTAATTGTAGGTTTGTTCGGTTATTTTGGAATATACTTTTTCATCCAAGTCATTGCTACAGGAAACGATTGTTCCGGAACAACATAACGCTAAAAAAAATTTTGTATAAGTATTCATGATAATTACGTTACGATTAAAATTTGACAGATATTCCTAATGTGTAAGTCCGTGTAGAAGGATAACGGTTCTTATTGTCGACTCCTGGTGCCAAGCCGCTTATGCTTACTTCCGGATCAATGCCGGAGTAGCCTGTGATAGTGGCGAGGTTGGAAATCGTGCCATAGATTCTCAAGCGTTTTATCCAAGAATTGAATTTGAATGTATATCCTAAGGTCACGTTGTCGATTTTCCAATAATTGCCTTTTTCGATATAATAGCTGACATATTGTAATTCTTGGTCGGCCGCTAAAGGAACTTTCCCGTATTTCGTATCGAATGCCGCATTCAGCACGTTCCCTCTTGACAACATGACCGGCGATTCATATTGCAGGCGTGGCATGTTCAGGATGTCGAAACCGAAAGCACCGCGCATGGTCATGTTGAAATCGAAGTTTTTCCAATTTAGGGTGTTGTTCCAGTTCAAGTAATGTTTAGGCAGGCCGTTCCCGATGATCTGTTTGTCTGTCGGTTGTAGTTGGGATATCGGTTTCGGACTGCCGTCGGCTCCTTCTATGATCCAGTGTCCGTTCTCATCGATATCGATACTTTTGTATCCCCAGAAATTACCAATCGGTTGTCCTTCCTGAATGCGGTGGGTTGTCGTTTGTAAGGGTTCTCCCGTAGAACCTTGATCCGAGTAACCGCTGGAGACAAACTGATCGTTGGAAAGTGACAAAAGTTCGTTTTTGTTTGTCGAGTAATTCATGGATGTCGTCCATTGGAAATCTTTTGTTTGGACAGGGATGACCGTGATACCGGCTTCTATTCCTTGGTTGCGCATCGATCCGGCGTTTGCTACCATACGGGAGAACAGGTAAGGAGGAGATGGCACGTCATAGTCCCATAACAAATCTTCTGTTTTGCGATTGTAGTAATCGATATTACCTGTGATGCGATCTTCCCAAAAACCGAAGTCGACACCGATGTTGATCTCTTTTTTCTTTTCCCATCTCAATTCGGGGTTCGCATTTGAATCCGGTCTGATGGTTTTGATCCATTGATTGTTATAATAAACATAAGTTCCGAAGTTCAGCGTGTTCAGTGACATATACGGATCACTTGGAACCGTTCCCGTGACACCATATCCGGCACGTAGTTTCAAGATGGACAAGACATCGGTGTCTTCCAGGAACTGTTCTCCTTTGATGTTCCATGCAGCAGAAACAGATGGGAAGTTGCCCCATTTGTGATCGGCTCCGAATTTGGTGGAACCTTCGTGACGGAGACTGGCTGCAAACATATATTTCCCTTTATAGCTGTAGTTCAGACGGCCGAAGTAACCGATCAGTTTGCTTTCATTGGCCGTCGAGTATTCCGTTCCGCGTCCGTCTTTCAGTGCCTGCCCTGTGCCCATATTATTATAGGTATAGTCATTGGAGGGAAAATTGAAATTCTGCATGTAAAAATTCTGGTAATGCGTCTTTTGCCAACTATATCCTCCTAAGAGTGTAAACGAATGGTCTTCAAAAATGGTTTTCCTCCATTGTACGGTCAGTTCCGACAAATCTTCATTTGAGCGCGTGGAACCACGGGAAGCATATCCGTTTTTGCCGTCTTTCCAAGTGGATTTGTGTTGCTGGGTCTCGTAATATCCTCTGACTTGGTTATAGGTATTGGAAGAAAACAGATATTTGATATCTAATCCTTCGATTGGTGTATAAGTGATATTGGCGAACATGCGCAGGTTGGTTGCTTGGTTTTCTCCTTCCACTTCGTTCAGGAGGGATACAGGGTTGAAGTATTCGTTTTTAGTGCTTTCCGAATAATTGCCGTTTTTGTCGTACACAGGAGTGGTCGGATTGTATATCAAAGCGTTTCTATATACTTCGCTGTTGTAGCCCCCACCATCGGAACCGGAAAAATAGGTTTGTTTGTAACCGCTCAGGCTTGCGTTCAGTTTCAATTTGTTATTGAACATGCGATGAGTGATTTCTACACGCGGGTAGAACATCTGGTTGTTTGTACGTTTGATCAGGCCGTTCAGACCACGGTATTCGAAGCTGGCCACATAATTGGTCGTACGGCTGCCACCGCGCAGGCTGATGTTGTAAATCTGTGTGAACGGTGTACGGGTCACTTCGTCCAGCCAGTCGGTTGATGCACCGTCGTCTTGGGCTCCCGGCCATCCTTCCTGTACGCGTCGGCGATATTCGTCTGCTTTCATGAACGGCAAGGTCTTTGTGATTTGCTGGGTGGAAAGATAAGCATTGACATCTACTTCCGTAGGCATTTCTCCATTGGCATTCTTGGTGGTAATCAATATGACGCCGTTTGTTCCTCTGGTTCCGTAGATCGCGGCGGCGGAACCGTCTTTCAGGACGTCGATCTGTTCGATGTCATCGGGTGAGACGGAGTTCAGGTCGCCGGGTATCCCGTCGATGAGCACCAAAGGGCTGGAGCTGGCTTTCAAGGTGGTGATTCCACGTAAGGCGATCTGCGAGGTGGAAGTCGGGTTGGCATCCGGCGTAATGATACTTAGGCCAGGAACTTTCCCTTTGATCAGTTGTGCGGCATCCGTAGTCGGTGTTTTTACGAAATTATCGGATTTGATTGTGGAAATGGAACTGGCCACTTCCCCTTTCTTTTGCGTACCGTATCCGACAACTACCACTTCATCGATCTTTTGGGTGTCTTCGATCAGTATGACGTCGGCCGTTTTGTTGTTATCGATAACGATTTCTTTTGTCAGGTAGCCGATGTAAGAAATTTGCAAGATGGCTTTTGGTGGAACTTCCAAGGTGTATTTCCCATTGATATCCGTGACTGTTCCGATAGAAGTCCCTTTTATGATCACGTTCGCACCAATGACGGGTTCTCCGTTGTTGTCGGTTACTGTACCTGTGATGGTCCGGCTTTGTTGGCCGATAAGAGATGTCCTGCCCTTATCGTTCTTTTTCAACAGGAGGATGTACCGGTTGTCGAATTCGTAGGTGATATCAGTATCTTTGAAAGCTTCTTCAAGATAGGATATCATTTTCCCGGATGTGTTTTGGACAGTAATGTAACGTTCTATGTCTACTTCACGACTTTTGAAAACGACCAGATAATCGGTTTGATTTTCAATTTGAGTGATCAACTGGCCGACTGATATCACGCTCTGTTCCAGTTTTATGATTGTGTTTTGTGTTTCCGAATTAAGCGCTATCGTCTGAAAAGTACAGGCGAAAAGCATGAAGGACGGTAACAAAGTTTTCATTTTCATATCTTTTCTAAGTAATAAAGTGAATACTAAATGAATTTTGTAGATAAAGGCTTGTCTGTTGATAACGGATGTTTCCGATATCAATCATTGTTTTTACAGATGTGTTTCCATAGGCATTTTTTTTAGATATTAAACATTCGATTAACTAAGTGTAATGATATTGTTTTCTTCATCCTTTTGTATCTTGAATTTGTGTATTTTTTGTAACATTCTGAGAATATCGTCGATGCTGTCTCGTTGTCGGAATTTTCCGGTATATTTCTCTTGATTGATGGACGGGTTTCTTATGATTATCCGGACATCATAATAGAGTTGCAATTTGTTCAGTATATCAACAAGCAACTCGTCTTTAAAACTGTAAATTCCTTCTTTCCATAAAAAATAGTCATGATGAGAAATCGTGTCCACCTTTATGGTTCCGTTTTTTATGCTTATTTGCTCGTTGGGGCTCAATATGATACTTTCATTTTCTTTCCCTGTAAAATAGATTTGGAGCGAACCTTCTATCAGGCTGGTTCTCACATCGTTGTTTTTTCGGTAGCTGCAAATGTTGAATTGTGTGCCCAATACTTTCGTTTCTATGCCTTGCGATGAGACGATGAACGGTTTGTGTTTGTCTTGAGCTACAATAAAGAATGCTTCTCCGTCTATGGCGACTCTTCGTTCTTTTTTGTCAAAAATGGCAGGATAGGTGAGAGTTGTGTGGGAGTTCAGCCATACAGTAGTTCCATCCTGAAGTGTCAGTTTGATGCGCTGTCCGGCAGGTACGTGCAGTTTGTTTTCGATATTCTCCTGTAAAATTTCGGAATGCTGGTTCACGCCGGCCTGATAAGCGAATATAATGAGTAAAGTGATGATAGCTGCATATTTGAATAGGTAGAATGAAATCTGTCGTATGTGTTTCGCTCTCATTTTACACAAGAACTGGGTGTAGCTGTCTCGAGTAGTCTTTTTCCCGCAGGCGGCATCGGAAAATGATAATAGTGCGTATGTATTTTTGAATTTGATGAATTGTTTTTTCAATTCGTTATCAGATTCAACCTGTTTTAAGAAATCCAGTCTTTCGTCTGCATTCAGTTCTTCTTGAAAATATTTTTCGATTTGTCTTTCCATGCGAATGAAATGTTACATGCTGTAAACACTTACTCCGGAAAAATGTACCAAAAGAAAATCATTTTTTTACGTTGGATTTCGGATTCATCGTCTCGTCCCCAGACTGTCACTCGTAAACATCTCCGCGATTCTATGTGCAATGAAAAAGGAAAAGCCATAAAGGAAGATAGTCCTTTAGTTCGTTCCTAAGCTTTTTATAGGCGATGCTGATTTGATTTCTGACCGTGTTGGTTGAGAGGTTTAGTTCGGTGGCGATCTGTTCTTGCTTTTTCCCTTCCAGTTTGTTCATGATAAAGATTTCCTTGCATTTGGTCGGCAGGCTGTCTAAGGCCCGGTTAATTAAATCTTCAATATCTTGGTCGGAGAAAATATGTTGCTCGAAGGCTTCTAAAGAATCTAAATTCATACGAAGGGTCATGTTATATTCTTCTTGCATATTGTTGATGGTTTCCAGGGCAATCGTTTTATGTCGCAGGTGGTTGAGGCATTTGTTCTTGATGATGGTGAACAGATAAGCGATCCGGATTGTTTGACAAGTAAACATTTCTCGTTTTTCCCAAAGTTCCGCGAACATGTCTTGCACGATATTTTCCGCATCTTGTTCCGATATCACATATTCTTGTGCAAAGCGTTTCATTTTTGGAAAGTAGGAAAGGTAGATGTTTTCGAATAAACGATCTTCTTTTTGTTGGGCGGACATTATTGTCATATATTTATTGTGGCCTTTCAAACAGCCAGAAAAGGCATAATTGTTAAAAAAGAAGTGGGCTGCTGTTCTTTTTCCTGTTAGGTGTCGCCAAACCCCTGTACACGCACGAACAAGCAACCCACTTGATATAGCAGGTCACCTGTGCCTTGCGTGTTGTTAAAAAATTGGCGACTTTAACAGAAAAAAGGCACTTCTGAAATATTCCTTATACAGTCTCTCCAGACATTGCAAATGTAGGTAAATTTTTTGTTTTCCGTGAAAAAGATTAAATAAGCTTCGTATATTTGTACCCGAATTGAAAATAAAAAAGAACGTCGGAATCCGGATGAATACGAATAGTGATGACATATTATTGCTGAAATTGATTAAACAAGGAGATCAGATCGCTTTTCGGCATTTGTTTTATCAGTATGCGGATTCTTTGGAACGTTTTATTACTTATTACATCCATGACCGGGAAAAATCGCAAGACTTGGTTCTGGATATTTTTACCTATATATGGGAAAACCGGCAGAACTTTGAGATAAAACTGACCTTGAAAGCCTATTTGTTCCAGGCGGCACGCAATAAGTCTTTTACCTATATCCGGGACAAGAAGATTCCGGTTTATCTGGAAGAAATGGAGGGTATGGAGATTGTGCAAAACTATGATTCGGAATTGGAGTTGCAGGAACTTCATCATCTGATAGAAGAAGCGGTGTCGCTTTTGCCGGATAAATGCCGTGAAATATTCCGGAAAAGCCGGGAGGAAAATTTGACCAATAAGGAAATAGCCGGACAGCTCCATATCTCGGAGAAGACGGTGGAGGGGCAAATCACGATTGCTTTAAAGAAAATCAGAATTCATTTGGGCGATTCTTATTCTTATTTGTGGTAAAAACGGGCTGGGCAACCGTACCAGAATCATAAAGCGTCCATCCGTTTTCGCCACCGACCCATACAGACTAATTACATACATGTTTTTGCAAAAACAACTATCATACTATCATATCCGCCTGTATATCGGTTTAAACCAATATGTTATGGTATGATAGTTGCCGTTTTGTACTATCTTCATCTATCATAACTATCATGGTGTAAAACGATAATGTCTTGTGTATCAATCATACGATAAAAACAGTGACCGTCCGGAAACAGGTGCAAAACATGTTAAAACGGCTTCTTTTTTCATCAAGACAGGCTTTTCTTTTGTCAAAAACCGTTTGCAAAACCGCTTGAGACCCGGGTGTACCCGCCACGGAGACCCGGGCGCGGGAGAGGTGCAGACCCGGGTCTGCACGAAGCCCAGACGGGGATGCAGAGAAGTTTATCAGCCATGTTGGAGGTACTTTTATGCCTTGTTTTTGCATCTTATTCGGCGAAAAAGGTCGTTTTATATTTAAATGACCCCGTTTTGTCGATGGTTATTTTTGCATATATAAACATAAATATCATATTATCAGCTATATAAATGAATAGTCATGTAAAAAGTGTGATAGATGTATGATAGTAGAATGATAGTAAAAAACAGCAACTGTCATTTTTTAACGTATTGTGAAACAGTAGTTAACAACCGGATATGATAGTATGATAGTTGGTTTGCGAAATTTTCATAAAAGAAAAGATGTGGTTCCGGATAGCAACTTTTGGTGCGGTTGCCCTGTAAAAACGGGGATTCTTTTAGGGGAGAAAGTGCTTTTTGGAGTCTATATATCCAAGAGGGTGGTACAGAAGATGGGTTCTTGGCTACCGCATGATATATAATAGATAAGATGAAGAAGGCTAAATCATTCTTTTTTTGGGGAACTGTTTGCTGCTGTCTGTTCTGCTTTTTGCAGATATGGTATCCGTTTTATTTTTATGGTAACTATATACCAGTTTGCAGAACATAAGTAATCTATTAATTTCTATTTATTGTACTATGTACACTATTTGTTTCATATCTTTACCATATTTAAA
>ERZ779875.428-NODE-428-length-41115-cov-4.788675_pt1 | contig 41115 bp, 39 predicted proteins | sample MGYA00511246_ERZ779875 | MGnify/ENA primary metagenome ERZ779875 (study PRJEB29588, sample SAMEA2155093) | human gut metagenome | biome: human gut; feature: human-associated habitat; material: faeces | place: Denmark | collected 2008/2010 ... | reverse complement strand
TGATCGAGGTACAGAATAAGTACCCGAATAACTATGAGAAAGTTAAAAAGATGGCGATCATCTTTGATGGTCAGGTCAAGATGGCACATCTGGCGATCGTAGCCGGATATTCCGTCAACGGTGTGGCAAAACTTCACACCGAGATTCTGAAAAATCAGGAGCTGAAAGATTTCTACGAGATGATGCCGGAGAAATTTAACAATAAGACAAACGGTATCACCCAGCGTCGTTTCCTGCTGCATGGCAATCCGCTTCTGGCAGACTGGATCACGGAGCAGATTGGCGACGAGTGGATTACCGATCTTCCGCACCTGGCAAAATTAAAAGTATACGTCGATGATCCGAAATTCCAGCAGGAATTTATGAACATCAAGTACCAGAATAAACTGCGCCTGGCAAAATACATCAAGGAGCACAACGGAATCGACGTTGATCCGCGTTCCATTTTCGATGTACAGGTAAAACGTCTCCATGAGTACAAGAGACAGCTTTTAAATATTCTTCATGTAATGTACCTTTACAATAAATTAAAACAGAATCCGGGAATGGACTTCTATCCTAGAACATTTATATTCGGTGCAAAGGCATCGGCAGGATATATGAGAGCAAAATCAATCATTAAGCTTATCAACAGCGTTGGTGATGTTATCAATAATGATGCTTCAATCAATGGAAAGATTAAAGTTGTATTTATTGAGAACTACAGAGTATCCAATGCCGAGATCATCTTCGCAGCAGCAGATGTATCAGAGCAGATCTCAACAGCTTCAAGAGAGGCTTCAGGTACAGGTAACATGAAGTTCATGCTGAACGGTGCACCTACACTTGGAACCATGGATGGAGCAAATGTAGAGATCGTTGAGGAAGTTGGCATCGAGAACGCATTTATCTTCGGACTTTCAGCAGAAGAGGTTATGAAGTATGAGCGCGAGGGCGGCTACAACCCAATGGATATCTACAATAACAACCAGGCTGTAAGAAGAGTTCTCACACAGCTTATCGATGGTACTTATGCACCGGATGATCCGGACAGATTCAGAGATCTCTATGATTCTCTTACAAAGGAAGATGTATACTTCATCCTTAAGGACTTCGATTCATATGCAGAGGCTCAGCAGAAGGTTGATAAGGCATACCAGGATGAGAAGGGCTGGGCAAAGATGGCTATGCTCAACACAGCATGTGCTGGAAAGTTCTCATCAGACAGAACTATCGAGGAGTATGCAAAGGAGATCTGGAAGCTTAAGAAGGTTAAGGTTTCCCTTGATAAGTAATTATCAGATAGAATGAAATAACAAAATAAAGGACGGACATCATATGGTAAGGATCGTATGGTGTCCGTTTTTATTTTGCATCTGTTAATACATCCGCGCCTATGTTATGATATATATATGTTACGTTGTGATGAAAAGGGGGTTATAAACATATGAAAGGTAGAAAATTGAGACACAGACTCACGGCTCTGCTGCTCGCATTTGCAATGATATTTACAGCGGTTGCCGTACAGCCGAACTGTGATGCATTTGCAGCTACGAAGGTAAAGACGCCGGTGGCGACACATGGAAGACTGTCTGTGAAGGGGGCAGATCTGGTGGATGCCAAAGGCAAGAAATTCCAGCTCAGGGGAATCAGCACACACGGTATCAACTGGGATGTGGGATATCCTTATGTGAACAAGGCGGCGTTCAAGACTCTGAGAGACGACTGGGGAGTTAATGCGGTAAGACTTGCCATGTATACATCTGAATACAACGGCTATTGCGCGGGCGGCAGCAAAGCGGCACTTCGAAATCAGATATACAAGGGCGTGAAATATGCGACCGACCTCGGCATGTATGTGATCATCGACTGGCACATACTCAACGACGGGAATCCTATGACACAGGTTGCAGAGGCAAGAAGATTCTTTGCAACTATGGCGAAGAAGTATAAGAAACAGAAAAATATCATTTATGAGATATGCAATGAGCCAAATGGCTGCGACTGGAAGACTGTCAAGCGATATGCGTCCCAGGTCATAAAGGTCATAAGAAAGTATGACAAGAAGGCGATCATCGTAGTGGGAACGCCGACATGGTCCCAGCTCGGTTCGGATGGCACACACAATGAGGTTGCGGATAACCCTATCAAGGGCTACAAGAATATAATGTACTCACTCCATTTCTATGCAAATGAGTGGAGCCACAACCAGTATCTTCCTGCGAAGCTTGCATACGCAAGGAAGAAGGGGATAGCGGTCATAGTCACAGAGTTCGGAATGTCCGCGGCAAGCGGCGATGGAGGCATAAGCAAAGCCTACACCGGCAAATGGCTGACCAGACTCAACAAGGCGAATGTCAGCTATTTCTGCTGGAGTCTCAGCAACAAGAATGAGTCGTGTTCATTGCTTTCGTCTAAGACGAAGAAAACAAGCAGGTGGAAGACTACAGAGCTGTCTGCAGCTGGCAGATACATAAGAGCGAAATACAGAGCCCGCAAGAAGGCTCTCGGAAGCAGGGCGTAACGGGAAGCCGTGAGGAAACCGTGATATTAACAAGCAATAAAAAACAGGCGCTATATAGATCAAAGATCTGTATAGCGCCTGTTCTTGTGTTAATGGTTATATGTGAATTAAGCTACAACTGTTACGTTAGTTGCTCTCTCCTTAGAAGCGTCCTTAGGATCAGCCTCTACGTCAAATGTAACCTTCTGTCCCTCGTTAAGAGTCTTATATCCATCAGAGTTGATTGCTGAAAAATGAACAAATACGTCCTTTCCTGTCTCATCATCTGAGATGAATCCATAACCCTTTTCTCCGTTGAACCACTTAACTGTACCGTTCTTCATCACGAGTACCTCCTAAAAATGAAAATTTGTACTCAATGAAAACACTACAATATACCTTATAGAGAATACTCCAAAGAAAAGCTTACCTTATATAGCAATCGAACCGTTAATCTTGAATACGCTATTATCATATTATGTCATGTTGCATTTGTCAATAAACGATACGACTAAAATTTGCGTTAAGATTTCTCAGTAAAAAGGGTATATGAGCAGTGTAAAAACGATATATATATAAGAGGTATAAAAATGCGGGAGGGTGAAATGAGGAATGCAAAGACGATCATTATAGGGATTGCGTGTGCTATGGCACTTGCTTACATAATATCAGGAATATACGACAAGGCGGTTGGGGGAGATAACACTGACGGATCGGCAAAAAGCGGACGCAATGTGTGTATTTATGATAATGGGGAGTATTCCCTCGTGGATGTGGAAGAGTATACAGCATCGACGCTGGCGGGAATGATGAGTGACAAATGGAGCGATGAAATGCTCAAGGCGGTCGCAGTTGTGGTTAGGACCGGAATCTATTACCAGATGGATGAAAATGACAGAAATTCCGCCACACAGGGGCAGACAAAGAATCTTATAAATGAGTCCCAGCTCCGGGAGATAAGATATACGGAATCGCAGCTCAAGAAGAAATGGGGAGGCGAGTGCTCCGGGATAATGAGAAGGGCGGAGAAGGCGGTGTATGCGACCGGTGGACAGGTTATGAAATACGGTGGAGAGGTAATACTTCCGGCGTATCATATGATAAGTACAGGGCATACTGTGAGTGCACAGGAAATATATGGGCATGACATACCGTATCTCAGGCAGGTGGCAAGTGATGTGGATCAGATGGCGGAGGACTTTTCGACCACTGAGATATACAGCGGGGACAGGCTTCAGAAGATATTCAGAAAATGGATAGACGCTGACAATATGACGGATGAGGTCAAGGTTATGACAGCCACAGAATCTGGATTTGCACAGACCATAAATGTATTTGGGAGCGAGCTGGAGGCTGATGTTTTCAAAGAACAACTGGGACTTGCCTCGACGAATATACACATAGATAAGGTTAAGGATGGATACAGGATCATAACGGTGGGCGTTGGAGATTCTCTGGGAATGTCACTGTATGGGGCGTCTGTATTGGCGGAAAATGGAGAGAAGTATGATCAGATCCTCAGGTATTATTATACTGGAATAGAGATTGCAAAATAAAGGTTGATAAAAAATATTTACACATTCAAATCATCTGTATATAAGTGCCAATAAGTGGACATGATACAGATGAGGTGATGAATATGAAGAAATTTTTGGGCGGCATAAAGAAGAATATATTTTATATCTCGCTCATCACAGGCATGGCAGTGCTTGTGACAGTGCTCGGACTTTATAACGCACAGACCAATTCAAAGGAGAAGACCATAACAATAGGACAGAATACGCCGAATGACAGTACGACGGAAGCCGATGCGAAGGAAGCTTTGAACGATAAGAAAAATGATAAGAACAGCGGAGTGTCGGATGAAGGTACATCAGAGCAGAAAGATATTGAGACGGATAATACCATAGAGGATTCCGCTGCATCCACAGCGGAGAGTGAGAGTGCTGAGACTGGAGCTTCAGGAGTTTCAAATGACAGCCTGCATTACGATCCAAAGGATAGCATATCATGGCCTATAAATGGCAATGTGATAATTCCTTACAGCATGGATACGACAGTGTATTTTGAGACACTCAAGGAATACAAGTGCAGCCCTGCAATGGTAATTGAGGCGCAGACGGGCGATGAGGTCAAGGCTGTATATGAGAGCAAGGTAGCGGAGGTCTCAAGCAACCCAGAGCTGGGCAATTACGTCAAGCTTGAGCTTGGAGACGGCTACACCGTGACACTTGGACAGCTTCAGGATGTGAAGGTTGCACTTGGCGAGCATCTGGATGCCGACCAGGTAGTGGGAACCGTTGGCGAGCCAAGCAGATTCTACAGCGAGGAAGGAAGCAATCTCTATTTTGCAGTCGAGAAGGACGGCAATCCTGTGGATCCGATGCTGCTTATACAGTAGATGGAGGGTTGGACAGGTTGTTAATTTGTATCTTTTGCGAGGATAACACAGCGTTTTGCGACAATCCCGTGGCGGGATGAAGAAGATAGGTCATATAAACAAAAAAGCCCCACAATATCTAAAATAGATATTGTGGGGCTTTTGCACTATATACTTACGTATATTTTCTTAAATGTGCTTTATAATCCACGGTCTATATTAGCCCATTACAACCTCTACTGAGTGAGTCTTGCCATCGCCAAATGCTGGGATAACGTTGCCCTCGATAGCGTTGCCATCAACGAGTACGCTCTTAACGCCCTTGTTGATGTGAGCTGGGTTAGAAACCTTGATGTCGTATGTAGCACCACGGAACTGACGTGTAGCTGTCATTCCATCCCATGCAGCAGGAATTGATGGATCGATCTTCAGACCATCGAAGTCTGCTGAGATACCAAGGATGTACTGTGATATAGCTACCATGTTCCAAGCAGCAGTACCAGTCAGCCATGAGTTCTTACCCTGACCGAAGTGGTTGCCCGGCTTGCCGATATCAGATCCGGCATCCTTACCACCGATCATCTGGCCGTATACATATGGCTCAGTCTTGTGTATATCTGATGTCTCCTCAGTGAAAGCTGGAGCTATCTCTGAGTAGTACTTAAATGCCTGATCACCGGCACCTGCGTAAGCAGCAGCACAGATGATCCATGCATTGTTATGTGTGAAGATTCCGGCATTCTCCTTGTATCCACCTGGGTATGTAGAAATCTCACCATACTGGATGTAATACTTTGTAAATGCTGGGTTGTTGAGTACAAGTCCGTGCTGTGTATTAAGTCTCTCATCGATTGCAGCAAGAGTCTTCTTGTCGCAGCCCTGATCCTTACCGATGTCTGACATGATAGCGAATCCCTGTGGCTCGATGAAGATCTGACCTTCCTCGCACTCCTTGGATCCCATCTTCTCACCGTTTGCATCGTAAGCTCTGAGGAACCAGTCGCCGTCCCATGCTGACTCCATGATGTTGGCCTTCATCTTGTCGATCTCAGCCTGAGCAGCATCAGCCTCAGCGTCCATTCCAAGGTGCTTAAGGATAGCAACGTAGTTAGGACCTGCATATGTGAAGAGTGTAGCAACCATAACTGACTCAGCAACCTTTGAGTATCCACCCTCAGCAGCGAACTTAGGGTTGGTGTATGTCTGGAAGCTCTCACCTGGTGTATCTGAGAAGCATGAAAGGTTGATACAATCGTTCCAGTCAGCTCTCATTGCAAGTGGAAGTCCGTGTGGTCCAAGGTTGTTCACGATCTTGTAGAATGAAACCTTGAGGTGGTCAAGCATAGGCTTTGCAATTGACATATCGTTGTCATATGGAACCATCTCGTCAAGGATGCCCCAGTCGCCAGTCTCCTTGATATAAGCTGAAACTGAAAGGATCAGCCATAATGGATCATCTGAGAAGTCTCCACCGATATCTGCGTTACCCTTCTTGGTAAGTGGCTGGTACTGATGGTAGCATCCACCGTCTGGGAACTGTGTTGAAGCTATATCGATGATTCTCTCTCTTGCACGATCAGGGATCTGATGAACAAATCCAAGCACATCCTGGTTGGAATCACGGAATCCCATACCACGGCCGATACCTGACTCGAAGTATGAAGCTGAACGTGAAAGGTTGAATGTAACCATACACTGATACTGATTCCAGATGTTGACCATACGGTTAACCTTGTCATCAGGTGTGTTAACGTTGAGAATGCTCAACAGTCTGTTCCAGTGCTCCTTGAGCTCCTCAAGACCTGCAGCAACCTTCTCAGGAGTGTTGTACTTCTCGATCATCTCGAGAGCCTTTACCTTATTGATAGTCTTGCCGTCTGCCTCGAACTTCTGGTCAACAGGCATCTCAACATATCCAAGTATAAATACAAGAGTCTTTGTCTCGCCTGGAGCAAGAGTGATCTTCTTGTAGTGTGAAGCGATAGGCGACCATCCATCAGCAAATGAATCATTTGACTTGCCAGCCTCAACAGCCTGTGGGTTGTGGAAGCCATTGTAAAGTCCGATGAATGAATCTCTGTCTGTATCGTAACCATCGATCTCGTCATTCACTGTGTAGAATGCGAAGTGGTCACGTCTGTCTCTGTACTCTGTCTTGTGGTAGATAGTTGATCCGACAACCTCTACACGACCTGTACTGAAGTTTCTCTGGAAGTTGGTGCAGTCATCCTGTGCATCCCAGAGACACCACTCCTCAAATGAGAAGAATGAGAATGTCTTCTCCTCTGAGCCTTCATTTGTAAGAACGACCTGCTGAACCTCTCCAGCGTAGTTCTGAGGAACAAAGAAAGTAACCTCAGCCTTAAGGTCATTCTTCTTACCTGTGATGATTGTATATCCCATACCATGACGGCACTGATACTCGTCAAGCTCTGTCTTTACCGGTGACCATCCCGGATTCCATATTGTACCATTGTCGTTGATATAGAAATAACGTCCGCCCATATCTATAGGCACGTTGTTATAACGATATCTTGTGATTCTACGAAGACGAGCGTCCTTGTAGAAGCTGTAACCTCCTGCAGTGTTGGAGATCAGTGAAAAGAAATCCTGTGTTCCAAGGTAGTTGATCCAAGGATAAGGAGTTCTAGGAGATGTGATGACATACTCCTTGTTGGCATCATCAAAATAACCAAATTTCATGTAGCATATACCTTCCTTCCAATGTTTTGTGAAGGCTTCCAGATGGCTATGCCAGCCCCCCTGAAGCCGCTTTTGTATCGACTTGTGCTAAATTCTCCCTTAAAGTCAGCCATACACTCTGATTATATAATAAAAGACTTTAAAACACAACAAAGTTATAGTGAAAATTGCACAATTACTAAATGTATTAATTCCTGTATTTGAGTAATTAATTGATGCTTATGCTGTGTTATACTGTGTAATATCAAAACAGTATAGGAGTTATTTACTATGGGAAAAAATGAAACTAAGAATTATGTAGGCGGAAGCGGAATGGATGATATGGAGCTGGACGAGCGTGATATACAGCTTATGGAGGAGAGCAGAAAAGAAGGCAAAAAGAAGCTGTTTATAGCACTTGGTGCGATCGTGTTAGCAGTGATAGTAGTGGTGATATACATAGTCGCCAGAAAAAATATGACCGGAAAATCAGAGAGCGAGGATTTGATAAAGACCTACATGGAGGGCCTTGAGGAAGCGGATCTTGACAAGGTGGAGAGTGTTATGGATCCTGATACCATAGACAGCGATTCGTCAAAGAATCTGGTCACTGTGTTCCAGACTTATAAGGAAAATAATATAGAATATACAGTCAGCTATACCATGGGTGATGGGCATGTGGCAGAGTCCAGCGATCTGGCGGCAGTCAGCAGCACTGTATATGGAAAGACCCAGAAGGAAGCAGGTATATCAAAGGGTTATGTCATTCCAGTTACCGGAAAGATAATGATGACATTCCAGGGTCAGACTTCACCGTATGATCTGGACATGGATATCATTTGTTATGAGAAGGATGGAGAGTGGTATCTCGGCGGAACAGTTATGACTACGGGAGATACGACTACAGATGATACGACAGAGTAGTCACGAGAAGGATAATTGCTGGATACAGATATTGAATACAGAAACTGAATATATGGACATGGATACATGAACAGACGACAAATGGTGCGGATATTAAATGTAATATTCGCACCATTTGCTGTCTTCTGCCAGTGTGCAGCTATCTCTCTTGATGAGCTTGCACTGGAGCTCAATTCTTGTGACTCCCTTGTGACCGCCCTTGAGTCTGTCCATTAGAAGCTGCAGGGCGAAGTGCCCCATGTCCGTCTTGGATATCTCCACGGTGGTCAGCATCGGAGTTGTGTACTGGGCTTCCTCGATACCGTCGCTGGATATGATGGAAGGAGTGTAATACCTGTTCTTGCATTTGGCAAGGTACTTCAGCATCCCTATGGCCGTTATGTCATTGGCACAGTATATTCCGGTTGGGCTCTTGTCGGACTTCATGAAGTGTTCCATGGCCTCAAATCCTTCAACCTCGCTGAGCTTTGTGTTGATGACGTAGTCCGTGTCGATATCAAGTCCATGATCGTGAAGAGTTTCAAGATATCCTTTGTAGCGGGCCTCGTTATTGCAGTTTCCCACATATCCGATATTCTCATGTCCAAGAGATATGAGGTATTCAACCGCTGTTCTGGCAATCTGGCTACCGTTGCAGATGACCTCATCCACCTCGCCGTTTGCAGAATCCCTGTTGACATACACTGTGCTGCGATAGCACTGGCTGAGCTTCTTCAGGGCTGCGCGGTTGCATTTTCCGATGACAATAAGTCCGTCGTTGTGGCCATCCGCTTCCTCGCACATCCTGCGGATTACAGAATCCACGTTCTCATACCTGCATCTCCTGTCGTCGGAGAAGATGGACCGATACCATACCTTGGACAGGATGCATCCGTTCTTGTGGATCTCACTCTCTATGACATGCAGCAGTTCTGTAAAGAATGGGTCCGACGTGGCAGAGTCCATTCTGGTCATGAGCACATTTATATAGTAGGTTTTCTCCACAGTCGCGCCTTTTCCATTCTTGAGCTGGCGGGCAGACTGGTTTGGCGTGTAGTTGAGCTTCATAGCTGCGTTCCAGATCTTATCCCTGAGCCATGCGCGGAGCTCCTTTCTGACCTTTGCATCTATAGCGGCAAATGGTTCATCGAGAAGCAGGAGCTGTGGCTGGGTGGCAAGAGCTCTGGCAAATGCGACCCTCTGACGCTGGCCTCCCGACAACTGCCTTGGGTATCGTTTCTCAAGACCCTTCAGTCCAACCAGTTCTATCAGCTCCGTCACTCTGTCGCGGATCTCTGACTTTGGGTATTTCTGTATCTTCATTCCAAATGCGATATTGTCATACACTGTCTTGTATCTGAACAGCGCGTAATTCTGGAATACGAAGCCAATCTCCCTCTTGCTAGCGGGAATGTCATTTACTTTTTTGCCATCTATGTATATGTCCCCTGAGTCCGCGGTCTCGAGTCCTGCAAGTATGCGGAGGATAGTGGTCTTGCCGCTTCCACTTGGACCCAGAAGTCCGATGAGCTTTCCTTTCTCAATGGAGAAGCTGACATCATCGGATGCCCTGTAATCTCCAAATGTTTTATTGATGTTTCTGAGCTCTACGTATGAATGTGTATCTGTAGGTGTATTCATATCATATACCTCCCTCTTTATTTCCTCTGTGTTCAAGTATGTTTCTAAGTATCAGTATGATGACTGCCATGATGACCAGTATGGACGACATGGCAAAGGCTCCTGTGAAGTCAAATGCCTGGTATAGCAGCTCGATATAGAGTGGCATGGTGTTGGTGAGTCCTCTGAGATGTCCCGAGAGAACTGACACAGCTCCAAATTCACCCATGGCCCTTGCGGAGCACAGTACAATTCCGTACAGCAGAGCCCAGCGTATGTGGGGGAGTGTGATCTGTGAGAATATCTGGAATCCCGAGCTTTTCAAGGTATGGATACAGGAAGCTCTGCCTGCCAAATGTAAGTACGAATATAAGGCCCGCGATGATCGGGGATATGGTAAGCGGCAGATCGATGAGCGTTGATATGATCTTTTTGCCCCGGAAGGTGAATTTGGTTATGAGCCACGCGGCATAAAGTCCGAAAATTGTGTTGACCACCACCGTGATGACCACGACCTTCAAGGTGAGAAGTATTGACTTCACTGCGTAGGTGTCGGATATGGCGGTGACATACTTATTCCATCCGTCCCGGAGTGCCGTCACTATGACATACACCAGTGGGAGCACAAGTGCCACGATGAGGAATATGGCGCACAGACCGATGAGGATCCATTTGATTATGCCACGGTCGTTTCTTATGTTCATGTTGTTACCTCCCTTCAGTCTATGCCGCTGACTATTCTTGATGTGCGGCTCTGGATAAATGCGTTGACAAGCAGTATGACAAATGCTATCGCAAGCATCACAAGTGCTATCGAGGTTGCACTTGCGTAGTCGTATTCCTGCAGCTCTGACATGATGAGCAGAGGGGTTATCTCAGTCTCATATGGAGTGTTGCCCGCTATGAACACGACGCTTCCGTATTCCCCCAGGCTTCTGGCAAATGCCATGGTGAAACCTGCGATCAGTGCCGGAAGTATCTCGGGCAGGATGACACGGAAGAATATCTGGATACGGGAGGCTCCGAACATGGCGGCTGCTTCCTCGTATTCCCTGTCAACCTTTTCGAGAACCGGCTGGACACTTCTCACGACGAATGGTATTCCAATGAACACCAAAGCTATGGTTATACCTATCCGTGTATACGCGATATCTATACCGAATCTGGCAAATATCCTTCCTACCCAGCCGTTCTGTACCGTGAGATGGGTGAGAGCTATGCCTGCAACCGCTGTGGGAAGGGCAAATGGCAGCTCGATGATGCCGTCCATGATTCTCTTTCCCGGGAATTTGTATCTGACAAGAACCCACGCAAGGATGAGCCCCATCACCGCATATATCAGTGATGCGATAAATGCAGTGGACAGGCTCACGGCGTAGCTTGACAGAACTCTCGGTCTGGTGATGGTCTGTAGTACCACTCTGCCTCAAGCTTCTGTGCCTCGTCGGAATATAGGTAGTTCAGATATTCGGTTGCGACATCCCTTGTGCCTCTCTTGTCAACCACCTCGTCGACTACTGAGACTGTAGGCTGGCACAGTATCGATACGGAAGGAACCACGATCTCGTACTCACCAGGATGCTCATCCAGTGAGAGGAACGCCTCGTTCTCCCATGCGAGAAGCACATCGCCCTGACCATTCTCCACAAATGATGTGGTGGCACCGCGGGCACCTGAGTCAAGCACCAGTACATGTTCATAAAGTGTCTTCATATTTGCCAGAATGTACTTCTCTGACTCGCCCTTGCTCTCAAAGTAGTACTATGCTGCAAGGTAGTTCCATCTTGCGCCGCCTGATGTCTTTGGATTAGGGGTGATGACTCCGACATCGTCACGGAGCAGATCGTCCCAGTCCTGAATGTTCTTTGGATTGTCCTTTCTAACAAGGAATACGATGGTTGATGTGTAAGGTGAGCTGTCCAGTGGGAATTCACTTGTGTAGCCCTCATCGATGAGTCCTGCGTCCTTGACCGCGTCCACGTCGCCCTCAAGTGCCAGTGTCACCACATCGGCCTGAAGTCCATTTGCCACCTCAAGCGCCTGCTTTCCTGAACCACCGTGTGACTGAACAACTGATACGTCCTGTCCCTTTTCCTCTTTCCAGTGCTTTGCAAATAAATCGTTGTACGCTGCGTATAGCTCTCTGGTTGGGTCGTAGGATACGTTCGTTATCTCAATAGCGCCCGCTGAGTCAGATGAGCTGCCGGTTGAGTTAGATGCTGCGCTCACACCGCATCCTGACAGAACTCCAATTCCAAGTGCTGTGACTGCGAGTAATGTTGCCAATTGTTTCTTCATAATCTTCTTCCTCTCTTTTTTTAATTTCCCGTTTTCATATCGGGTATGTATGCAATATATGCTTGTAAATGCTGGAAATCAAAAGAAAAGAGTGAAAACGTTGTCACATGGAAAAACATAGAAAAACAGCACGTCAGGTTGTCCTGACGTGCTGCCTTATTGAACTTTTCGGTATTATTTCTTCTTCATACCTGAAATTATGATTATCACAAACGAGACTAGAATGGTCGCAAGCACTGTTATAAGGATTATGAGCTGAAGGTTATGTACCTTACTCTTACTCTTATCAGTGGAAGCGTAGCTGCCCACGGTGAGTGTGCTCTTTTCTGTTGTGACCTCAGTGGTCGTCTCGGTTGTGGTACGCTCTATCGTGGATATCTCAGTTGTGGTCGCCTCGGTCGTCACAGGGGTAAATGTATTTCTATACTCTGTGGTGACCTCGGTCGTACTTGCCGTTGTCGCCTCGGTTGTGGCTCTGGTAGTTGTCTGTGTGGTTGTGGAAGTCTCCTTCTTGGACACTGTAAATGTTGTCACAGCATCTCCGGTCTTGGATCTGATGGTTATGGTGTGGCTTCCGACCGAGAGGGATTCAAGATAGCTCGTCTTGAGCTCGATTATGATGCTTCCCTCTTTCTTGTTGTAATATGAAGGGTCAAGTTCCTTGTCATCTATGAGGACACAGACAAAGTCAGCGTACTCAGCGTTCGATCTGAACTTGATAGTGTTCTTGCTGGCCTTGCTCCATTTGCTTCCCTTGCCGCCGATAATCTCGGGTGCTGCCTTGTCGATGACTGTGTCAGCCTTGCTTATCTCCTTTGTACAGCCCTTGTTGCTGAAATATTTCTTGCAGGCTGAGCAATACCAGTATTCTATATTGCCCTTGCTGGAGGTGGTTGCTGCTACATAATCAGTCTTCTTAAGGTCTGTGTGGTTCGTTGTGCTGAGTTTGCCGTAGCTCTTGCCGCACACAGAGCACACTGCCTTCTTCTGGCAGGTTGCGGTTCCGCCGGAGCAGTCCTGGATGACCTTATATCCACAGCCCTTGTTCTTGCACTTGCGGGAATGGGTTTTGCCGTTGCCATCACTTGTCCAGTTGCCGAGGTCGTGGCTGCTCTTGCCCTCTACGACGATCTCACCGCAGTAGCGGCATTTCTGAGGTGTCGTGCAGTCACCGTCGTCGGTTTCTGCGGTGTGTTTCTTGTTTACTGTTACAGTCAATTTGGTTTCATTTCCCGCCTTGTCGGATACGATGATGGTCTGCTCACCATCTGTGGCTTCCAGAGCAAGTGAGTGATCGTCGTCAAGGGATTTCTCCTCGCCGTTCACTGTGACCTTTGCCAGATGGGATTCCTTCACGGTCATCACGGCTGACAGGCAGTAAGTCTCTCCGTCGGCGATTCCTGTGACCTTTGGCGCGTGTGTGTCGATGATGAAGCCATCTGTGGATAAGTATGTTGTTTTGCCGTCCTCTGATGAAAGCTTTGCGTATACAACATATTTGCCCTCGTCCTTTATGGAAAATGCTTTCTTATACTCGGTAAATGTTGCTGCACCCAGATCGTCCGATGACAGAGCTGAGTCGCTTATCAGGTAGCCGACTGTGATGGAAGGGTCGGAGTTGTTGTCACAGGTGATGGTAACCTTCTGGGTCTTGTTGTAATACTGCTCAAATGATGATACATCCTGGAGACCGTTCCAGTTCTTATCGCCCATGCTGATGGTGCCTGTAGGAGCAGAGTCTGATTTCCACATCGCATAAAATACCAGGTTTCTTTTAGCCGATGAGTCATCAGTATCGGAATACTCATATCCGTTATCTGCCGCCTTCTCAAAGGAAGAGGTGTATATGATGTTCACGGTCTTGCCTGATCCGTCGGACTTCGTGTTCCAGCCCTTGAACTCATAGCCCTCACGGGTCGGTGGGTAGTCGTTCAGTGCCACGCCATATCCTGATCCTGCTACATCAAAGTCATATGTTCCGCTGTCCGCATCTCCGAGCTTGCCTCCATTTGCATTCAGTGTGAAGGTGAGCCCTGAACCGGAGAAGCTGTCCTTGGTGTACATCGCTGTCAGCTTTATACGGTTTGTAGACTGGAAGTATGATGTGTCAATGCTGGTGACCTTTGTCTTGTCATTGTACCATCCTGTGAATGTAAAGCCGTCTTTCTCCGGCTTGTACTTTGACAGGTCAACAGTCGTAAATTCTGCTGATGGGCTGCTTATCACAGTGGAAGTCTCCCCTGATAACTGTCCTCCTGCTGCATCCAACTCCAGATAGTATGTGTCTGGATCGTCGGTATCTTCTGCAAATGCTGTGAAGCATGTCATACAGAACATTGCCGCGAAAACCAGTAAAAATCTAAGTATTTTTTTCATAGAATCCCTCCTTGCATATGGTATTATAATAATTTTATTATACTGGGGGGAGAAAAACAACGAGACAGGGGAAAAATTAATAATATGAAAGAACGGCCTCCGCCGAGAGACCGTTCCATAGAAAATGTCATGTTTTATGCCATTGTGAATATTCTTTCTTTTACTGTCTTGGACTCGCCTGGAGCAAGCTCTGTGTAGCCTGTGATCTCCGGTGCTCCTGAGAGATTTGGAGCGTCAATATTCCAGCTCATTGGCTCAGGACAGAAGTAACCCTTGTCGCCGTGATCGTTCCACATGATCCAGAACTTCATTGTGTCGTCAACCTCATAGCAGACCTTCTTGCCTGTGGCAACATCAGTTGCGTATACTCCGTAGAAAGGCTTGCCGTCCAGCTCGTTCATCTCCGCTGTGTAGAGATCGTTGTCGATGTCCTTCAGAACAGGTACCATGGTTCCGTTCTTGTACTGGAGATCGTAATCTGTTATAGGAAGGTTCTTCTCTGTAGGGATAGCGTGCTCATCAAGCTCCCATTTGTCTCCAACAGGTACACAGAGACGTACATCCTCGCCCTTTCCTGTGCTTGTGAAAGGCCCCTTGAATGCAACGTGGTTACATACGCCGTATGGCATCTGCTTGTCGGAGAGGTTGGTGAGTGTGAACTCGTAGTGCATACCGTCCGGAGCAAGAGTGAATGTGAAGTCTGCTCTAAAGCTCACAGGGTATGTAGTGAAAAACTCATCCTTCTCATCATATACATATGAAGTCTTGCCGATGGCCTTGTCTCCATCCACTGACACGCTCTCTATGCTGTGGTTTCTGAGATGAAGGAAACCGTGGAGATGGTTGCCGAGAGGATCATTGCATGGGAAATGATACATGGCATCGGAGGTTCTTAAGTTGCCGTGTGACAGTCTGTTAGGGAGATACAGGGTAGGCATTCCGTAGATCTCTGCTGCTGCTTTGAGCTGTGCAGGAGTCAGGGAAGGATCGTTCCTGAATATATCAATATCCAGAGCTGTGTTCTCCATCTTCATAATGTTGCTCCCGTTAAATGGTGCGATCAGTGCACGGTAATCGCCTGATATAAGTTCAATACAAGTCTCGCCCTTGTAGTCTATTGTACGTGCTGTAGTGTTCATCGTGTTCTCCTCTTCTATAAATATGTTGTGTTTGAGTTGTATGCTGAAATCCGCAAAAACATTGAACTTTCCTATGTGAAATAGTAACACGGAAAAAATTGTATGGCAACAATGAGGTTCACAAAACGCGGCGTTCTTGATTATTTTATCATTAATTGCTATACTATCATAGGATATTTTGCGAAAGACATGAAAGTTAGTTAATTCGGAGGTCGAAGGTGACTAAGAATAATAACACTGATTATAGAAAAAAGATATACAGACAGCGGCATCACCGCAGAATGAAACTCGTCGAGAGCGGAATAGGAGTGGTCGTCGCAGTCATAATGATATTTGCGCTTGGACAGGGCAACCTGAAAAAGAATGTGAACGGCCAGGAGGAGTTCCAGCCTGAGAGCGGAACATCGGCAGATATAAGTGAGAGCAGCACTCAGGATATGTCATACAGTGACACGGAGGGGGCTGCACAGCAGTATCTGGCAACTGCGGAGGATGCGGCCATTCCGGATCAGCGAAATGGTCAGTATGTACAATTTGTCAATTACACCAACCCTGATGTGAGCGGCAAGGGAGCGGACAAATATGACAGCAATATATACATGCCGGCGAATGCCACGGATGACCAGTATTTCTCGACATCTCTGCTCATAGGTGATTCCAGAGCCGAGGCGCTGGGACTGTACAGCGGTGTAGACAACTGGGATATGTGTGTGGCGAAGAATCTGGACATAGAGAAGGTCGCTAATACCAAGATGTTCACCTGCGATTCAGGAGAACAGTGTACGGTTGTCGAGATGCTTGGCATGAAGAGCTATGAGAATATATACATTTCATTTGGGCTTGAGGAGCTTTCGTGGTATAACGAGCGGTACATGTTGGCCTACAAGACTTTACTGGATCAGATCTCCCAGTTACAGCCTGCGGCAAATGTATATGTGATGTCAGTACTTCCTGTATCGGCGGAGCTTTCATCAAAAGACCAGGTGTATAACAACCCGGGTGTGGACAAGCTCAATTCTCTCATGCAGGAGATGTGTGGCAGCTACGACCAGGTGATCTATCTCGATGTGGCTCACAGCGTGTCTGTGGATGGTGTTCTGCCGGAGGATGCGGGAATAGATGGCAAACATTGTAATAAGAAATATTGTCTCAAGATGATGGACTACATCAGAAAGAACGTGTATGTCAGAAGATAGTGGAGACGGAGGCATATGATAAAAAGAATAATATATTTGTTTGCATGCTGTCTGGTGATCTGTTCGCTTGCGGGATGCGCAGGAAATGGAGACGACGAGGCAGATATGCCGGATGTGCACTCTCTGGCTGATATGCTCATGCAGAACGTGAAGTTTGAGGATTCCGTGGAGGAGGTCTCCTCTGAGACGGCGCTCAGATATTATGGTATAGACAGCGTTCAGGTGCAGGACAGTGCAGTGTACATGTCAACGGGAGCCACCGCCGAGGAGCTCGCAGTATTTCAGGCGTCGTCAACGGTCGATGCCCAGGGCATACTGGCGGACATGAAGAAAAGACGCGACTCACAGTTGCAGATGTACCTTGATTACAAATCGTCGGAGACCGCCAGACTTGATGATGCGGTTCTGTATGTGCATGATACATTTGTGGTATACATGGTGTCCGATGACAGCGAAACGGCACAGGGAATAATAAGTGATTATCTGGAATGATCTTCCGGGTGATCATTTTTTTTGTCTGCATTTCCTTGTGTAACACCGGGACAGATCATTCATATTATAGTAATAAATCCGCTGTCAATAAAATAAGATAAATAAAGAGCGCTGTATGCGGTTGTAATTTTATGCACTGGCATGTATTATTATGTATAATGTATACAATATACAAAATACGAACAATTGACAGCTTGAGATATCAGCACTGTGGTGCGTTGCGCCACAGTGACTGAAAGTGGCTGAAAATGAGTTGAAGGTCAATAGAGAAAGAGGTATAGACATGGCAAAACAGAATTGGAAACCAGGAAATATGTTGTATCCGGTTCCGGCAGTTATGGTGAGCTGCCAGAGACCGGGAGAGAAGCCAAACATAGTGACGATAGCGTGGGCCGGTACCATATGCAGCGATCCTGCAATGGTGTCCATATCGGTGCGTCCGGAGAGATATTCCTACGACATAATCAAGGAGACAGGAGAATTTACCATAAATCTCGTCACCGAGAAACTGGCATTTGCAACTGATTATTGTGGTGTGAAGTCAGGAAGAGACGTGGATAAATTCAAGGAGATGAACCTCCATGCATGTGACGGCGTGAATGTGTCATGCCCGGCTATAGAGGAGAGTCCGGTGAACGTAGAGTGCAAGGTAAAGCAGGTAGTTGAGCTTGGATCCCACCACATGTTTATCGCTGAGGTGGTCGGAGTCCAGATAAGTGATGAATACATGGATAAGACCGGCAAATTCAACCTCAACAGCACGGGACTTGTCGCATATTCACATGGAGAGTATTTTGCACTTGGCGACAAACTCGGCAAATTTGGATATTCTGTTAGAAAAAAGTGATCGCAGGCTGAAAAGCTGCAGAGGAAATGTCACGGACAGGAGAGAAAATGGAAATATCATTAAAGGCATATGGAAAGATAAACCTCGGTCTCGACGTGGTCAGGAGACGCGAGGATGGATATCATGAGGTGAAAATGATCATGCAGACGGTCGATCTGTGGGATGAACTGACATTTTGCGATGTCACCACAGACGAGATCGTTATAACATCGGATTCGTCGGAGCTGCCGGATGTGAAGGATAACATCATATACAAGGCGTGCCGGATGATGAAGGATATATATGGAATAGACAAGGGCGTTCATGTAACCGTGGATAAACACATACCGGTTGCAGCCGGAATGGCAGGGGGAAGCGCTGATGCAGCGGCAGCCCTCAAGGCGATGAATATGCTGTTTGGACTGAACCTTTCCGATGAACAGCTCATGGAACATGGAGTGAAGCTCGGCGCAGATGTGCCTTACTGTATCATGCAGGGTACGGCACTCTCGGAGGGAATAGGAGAGATCCTTACACCACTTCCATCTATGCCGGACTGCCTGATCGTCATAGCGAAGCCGGCGATCGGAGTGTCCACAAAATGGGTATACCAGAACCTGAAGGTGGATCTGTTGGAGGAGCATCCAGATATCGATGGCATGGTGGATGCACTCAAGACCGGAGATCTGAAGGGAATAACAGACAGAATGGCAAATGTGCTCGAGACGGTTACGATACCTGCAAATCCTGTGATAGATTCAGTCAAGAAGCTCATAGCGGAGAACGACTCCATGGGAGTGCTCATGAGTGGCAGTGGGCCGACAGTGTTCGGAATATATGACAACAGGGATAAAGAACTGGCACAAAGGGTAGTAGATATGCTGCGTGAAAAGGACGAGATACAGGCTGCGTATGCCGTCAACCCGTATAACATAAGAAGAGGTATGTGATGGATCTTAGATTGAATATGGATGAGTACCTGCCTCTTCGAGAGGTAGTGTTTAAGACTTTGAGGAATGCTATAGTTCACGGTGAGTTTGAGCCGGGGGAGAGACTTATGGAGGTCACTCTTGCGAAGAGGCTTGGCGTAAGCCGTACCCCTGTCAGGGAGGCCATGAGAATGCTTGAGCTTGAAGGGCTTGTGGTCATGATCCCGAGAAGGGGAGCAGAGGTTGCCAGGATAACGGCAAAGGATCTGAGCGATGCGCTTGAGATCAGGATGGCGCTTGAGGATCTTGCGGCAGGGCTTGCCTGCAAAAGGATAGACGACGAGGGAAAAGAGCGGTTGAAGCAGTCCTATGCCGACTTCAAGAAAGCGGTAAGCTCCAAGATAATCCCGGAGATAGTAGATGCGGATGTTGCATTTCACAATACTATAATGGACATGACGAACAATCCGAGACTGATCAGCATGTCCCAGAGTCTTCGTGAGCAGGTGTACAGATACCGCGTGGAGTATGTAAAGGATTTCAGCTATCACGACAAGCTTATAGCGGAGCATGAGGCTCTCATGAATGCGATAATAGCCAGGGATGAAGAGAAAGCCAAGGAGATAACCCGTATACATATATACGATCAGGAACAGATCGTGATCACAAATGTTGTCAAAGCACAGAAATAACAATATGCATAATAATAAATACCTGTATAAGAGGCGGAATGCGTGAAAACGTGTTCTGCCTTTTTACGTGTATGTCTGAATAAAAACTCATCCGTTGGACAAGATAGATTACAGAAGATAAACGGTATGTTGGAGGTGTTTACGGCGGACGATGGCTTCAATCAGTAAAAAAATAGACGAAAACATCACACAAATTGAGACAATATTCGGTAACTGGAGCGATATCGTGGAGCGAAGGTTTGATCTGGACCGCTGTGCCTGGGGAGATGATCCGGCAATATACGTGGTGTATATAGATGGACTGTGCGATCATGAGTTGATTGAGAACACATTAATAAAACCAATAACCTGGGAATGGCGGAATAAAGACACGGCAGATCTGTGGGAGCATATAATCTCCTGCGAGGGTCAGACGGCGGATTATACCCAGGAAAGTGACATGGACAACGTTGTCAGGGCGGTTCTCAGGGGGGATACGGCTATATTTGTATCCGGGAGCGATCAGGCAATAGTAGTGTCATCGAAACATTTCCCTGTGAGAGGTATAGAGGAAAGCTCCACCGAGGGAGGAATGAGAGGGCCGAGGGACAGCTTCAATGAGAACTTTAGGACATCCACAGCTCTGATAAGGAGAAGGATCAAGGACGTACATCTGAAGCTGGAACAGGGGACAATGGGCGTCAGATCCAGAACAGAGTACGGGATATTCTATATGGAAGATATAGCGGAGCCTGAGCTGGTACAGCAGATAAGGGACACCATCGATAAGTATGAGATAGATGCGGTGTTTGACAGCGGTATGGCAGAACATCTGATGGAGAAGAAATGGCAGGAGATATTTCCGATATACCAGGCGACCACAAGACCTGACAAGGCGGCCGCGGCTCTGGTGGAGGGCAGGGTTGTCGTTGTGTTTGACAATTCCCCTGAGGTCATAATTGCTCCAGCCACCATCAACACTCTGTTTCAGACGGCGGACGATTATTATAACAGATGGCCGGTGGCGACATTTGCCAGAATGATAAGGTATGTGGCAGCGTTCATTGCGGTGGGACTACCGGGACTTTATATTGCGATCACCTGTTATCACAGGGAGCTGATACCCGACAAGCTTCTGTATGCGATAGCCGATGCGAGAAGCCAGCTATCGTTCCCCGTTGTAGTTGAAGTGCTGATAATGGAGCTTTTGTTTGAATTGCTCCGGGAGGCCGGGATACGACTGCCGAGCCAGCTTGGAAATACGATAGGAGTGGTTGGCGGTCTGATAGTTGGTCAGTCAGCCGTGGAGGCTGGGATAGTCAGCACCATGGTTGTGATAGTTGTGGCACTCACGGCTATAGCTTCATTTGCCATTCCGAATGAGGCGTTTGCGTCTGTTTTCAGATTGCTTAAGTTCGTAATTATAATCACCAGCGCACTTTATGGAATACTTGGATTTATCCTTGCGATGCTGGTTCTCGTGTTTCATCTTGCATCCCTGGACAGCTTTGGCGTGCCGTATATGTCCCCTGTCGTGACCTGTGCATACACTGGCGAGGGATATAAGGACTTTGTTGTCCGCGCGCCTATAAAGAAAATGATCAACAGACCTAAATGGAGCAATCCTGACGAGCGGCGCAGGTTGGTCAGAAAGAGAAAATAGATATGAATGATAAATATAATGTGACGTTTTCTGCCTTTTTTAAGATGGCTTTGCTTGTTTTGCCGGGGATGATAACTTTTGTGGTTACATTAATACCCTCATATTTTGGAAGAAATTGCCTGATTTTGTCACTTTTTTTGACGCTATGCATGGCTTTTGCTTATGTGATAGCACTATATATTGTATACATGAAGATTGATGAGAGAGGGAACAGCGAAAGTGGTAAAGTCAAAAATAGGACTATTGCATTGATTTATGGGGCGAGAACTGCCGTTAGGATGGGCTTGCTGCTGTTTGTCCTTGCCGAGTGTTCCAGGCAGTTGATGTTGAAAAGATACACGGTAATTGCTATTTCAATCCCTTTGTTGCTTGCATGTCTGTATATGGGTAGCCGTGGCACAAGGGGGATGGTCAGGTTTGCGGAGTCCGTGTTCTGGTTCGCTGTCGCGGCGGGGGCTGTGGTCATTCTGTCTTCTGTGAGTAACCTTGATCTGTCAGTGCTTAAGACTGTGACTGAGATAGGAGACGAGGGCGGGGCTAATCTCACCATAAGCCGTGTCATGGCTAGGGGAGGACTGCTTTTTCTTGGATTCTCGGCTATGGAGACGGTGATGCTGGTGTATATACACGTCATTCGGAGGCGAAGAGGAATGTTGAGTGCAGCCGTAGGCACAAGTACCATAATAGGCATTATGTGTTCGATAATTGTGATATGTACACTGGGCACGGGTGCGCTCATGGCTAAGGAGAAAAATATACTATATATAGTGGGAGCCATGGAACTGCCTGGCGGAGTGAAGCTCAGGCCGCTCATGCTGGTGTGTTACCTTGTCATCGTGTTCGGTGTGATGGCACTGGTTCCAAACGTCATAGGTGGATGGGGCGCTGTGGACAGACTGGGTGTTCGGCACAGATGGCTGTGGAAGACATTGTGGGCAGTCCTTGCATTTGCCGTATGCCTGTGGGCCGGGATGCTGCCCGGACAGCAGGACCGTATAAAGATCATCTCCGGATATCTTATTCTGGTGGATGTACCCCTGTCGATAATATTGCCGGCGGCATCACTTGCCGGGAAATGGCCTGTAAAAAAATCTGCCGGACTGGCGGCGGTGTTATTGACGGCGTGTATATTGAGTGGGTGTGAATACAAGCCGGTGGAGGATGTGGACTATGTGAATGCGGTCATCATAGAGCGCAGCACGGAGGAGCCTGCCGGCGGCGGGCTGAGATACAGTCTGGTCGTAACAGGACTGGACGACGATGAGGATTCCCTGACCGAGGAGGGGGTGTACCAGGTGGACGCCGGTTCATTTGCCGATGCTTGCAGAAGTTATAATGAGAGTCATGCGAAGTCCCTCGATACGAGTCATGTGGAGTATATAGTAGCGGAGAATACCCAGGTAATGAACGAGGCTGCAGCCGAACTTGAGAAGGAATTTGCTACAAGCTATGTGACTGTGGTGATAGAACAGAATATACTGGAGAAATCCGGGGATAACAATACAAATGAATATCTTAAGACACACTATGAAGGCCAGTGTCTGGCGACATACGCGAGAGATGGGATAGGTGAATAGAGACTTAGATGATCAGGAGGTATTGTTTATGTGGAGAATGTTCAGGGCGGCCATACTGGGTGTCCTCATAGGAATTGTCGGCGGTGTGATATTTGGACAGGTTTCTTATGTGAAGAAATATAAGGATAAGGTGTCGAGGGAGATAATGGCGGATGCGGTCATGTACAACAATTCACTGGATGACAGTGGAAGGGTCATAAGGCTTAAGGTCGATTATGATGGCGATATGAAGTCTGAGGATGAGAGAGATGAGCTTGAGAGCTATGTGGGCAACACAGTCATGAAGCAGATCGGCATGTGGCTTGGGGACGACTACAATGAGAATCTGAGTTATATACAGATGCGCCACAATCTTGTCATGGCGATGGAGGATATAAATGACATTGCCCAGAGCGCGGCAAATGCGTGGGGCGTGGATGCCGATGCAAACTCCGGATTTTCTTATGAGTATTTTGGCGATTCCGGGGAGGACTGTCCGCCCGGAATGTATGAGACATTATGTATAGATCTGGGGGATAAGTGACGTTGAAAAGTTGATTCCCAGGTGTTATACTTTGACCTGTGGTGTGCCCCGGGTGCACCGCGGATTAAAGTATAAGGAGCACATGTCATGGCTAAGGAAAATTTGGTTGTAATATTTGGAGGAAGATCATCAGAGCATGAGGTTTCATGTATATCGGTACAGACAGTTGCCAAGGGGGTTGATCTTGAAAAGTATAATATGACATTGGTTGGCATTACCAAGGATGGAAGATGGTTAAAGGCAGATAATATAGAGAGTATAGCGGATGGAAGCTGGTATGACAGCAAGGTCACAGCAGTGATCTCACCGGACACCAGAAGAGAGCTTATAGTTTTCTCCGATGCAGGTGTGGAGCGCCAGAAGGTGGACGTCATATTCCCTGTACTTCACGGTATGTATGGCGAGGATGGAACTATACAGGGATTGTTCGAGATGGCAGATATTCCATATGTTGGATGTGGCGTTCTGGCATCGGCAGCATCCATGGATAAATTCTATACGAAGATAATCGTTGATCACATCGGTGTTTCACAGGCGAGATTTGTACCTGTGCTTGCAGAGGATTTCAGCGACATAGACAGTGCTATGGACAGAGTTGAGGCTGAGCTTGATTACCCTGTATTTGTAAAGCCTTCAAAGGCCGGATCATCAAAGGGTGTAAATAAGGCGACTGACAGAGCAAGCCTTCTGTATGCGCTGAATGAGGCCGTAAAGCACGACAACAAGATCCTCGTTGAGGAGACGATAGTTGGACGTGAGCTTGAGTGCGGAGTCCTCGGTTACAAGGACAATACCAAGGCTTCGGGAGTTGGCGAGATACTTGCCGCTGCTGAGTTCTACGATTTCGATGCAAAGTACAACAATGCTGAGTCGAGAACGGTTATCGGCGCCGACATCCCTAAGGAAGCAGAGAACGAGATAAGGGAAGACGCTGTGAAGATATTCAAAGCACTTGACGGCTTCGGACTCTCCAGAGTGGATTTCTTCCTTGAGAATGGAACAAACAGAGTTGTATTCAATGAGATCAACACACTTCCTGGATTTACAGGAATAAGCATGTATCCAATGCTGTGGAATGCTCAGGGATACGATATAAAGACTCTCGTCACAACGCTTATTGAGATGGCAAAAGAGAGATAAATTTATAAAATTACATAGATTGGAAGTTTATATGGTAAAGAATGTTACTGTGACAGTAGTTGGAGAGCAGAGGACGAGCAGGGAAGAGAACAATGTTGAACCCATAGAGCTTGTTACCAGGGGAAGCCTTCATGAGAAGGACGGGGTATTTTACCTGAAATACGATGAGTATTATGAGGATCTTGAGAAACCGGCGAGAAATCTGCTGAAGTTTGACAAATTAGGACTTGACCTGACAAAGAAGGGCGAAGTCAGTGCTGCCATGTCATTCAGACCGGGAGAGACCAGAGAGGCATTTTATTCTACTCCGGTTGGTATGATGAATATAAGCATACTCACTGAAGGCTATCAGCTCGTGGAGACGGAAAAGGGGCTTGGTCTGGTCGTGGTGTATGTGATGGATTATGGCAATGAATGTGTATCGTTTAACGTACTCAGGATAACCGTGGAGTGAGGATAGCTATATGGATGACGAGAAGGCGTTTGATGATTTTTTGTCTATAGATACGACGCTGTGTATAGGTGCGGAGCAGCCCACCGAGGAGAATAATATATATCAGGCGACTTACTACAGGGATCTTGTGACCCTGTTCAATGCCGTGTCCATGGAGCCGGAGGATACACTTGTTGATTTTGGCTGCGGACTGGGGCGTGTGTTGTTCTATGGCAACTCAAGGCATTACTGCCGCGCCACGGGTATAGAGGCAGATGCTGACATATACGAGAAGCTTCTGGAAAATGCCGCGGGTTATCAGAGCAGATTTTATGATCAGGAAGACAGGATGAACTTCTATAACATTCCGGCGCAGGAGTATGAGGTTGCAGATGAAGATAATTATTTCTATTTCTTCAATCCATTTTCCCCGGAGGTGTTCAAGAAGGTCATAGACAATATAATAGATTCCGTGCGCAGGGCACCGAGAAATATATATCTGATGCTGTACTACCCGACATTTGAATATCAGAGAGTCATGAGGGACAGCAGGTATTTTGTGTTGAAGAATATCATCAAGTTGTCAGGATACGAAGAGGATCCCGATGAAAAAGTGTATGTGTATCACATGTCAAGATACTTTGTGTGATTTGCCACTTCGGCGCAACAGCAGATATAGGGCGATGAAGCCTGCGGCTGACGTGATACCAGTTGCAAGTATACAGCCTGTATGTGGCAGTGCAAATGGCAGCATCCCGGTGAAATAAGAAGATACGTTGATCGTTATGTGAAGAAGGATCGATGGCAGCAGGGAAGACGTCCATGTGGCGAGCAGCGCGAGAAGGATTCCCATGGGAAGGGCGTAGCAGAACTGGACTAAATTGCCGTGATAAAGGGCGAACAGCAGCGCTGACAGTAGGATGGCGATGGCATCTGAATGTCTGCATGTAAATGCACGTCTGGAAGAACTCAGAGAGATCCCTCTGAACACAAGCTCCTCACAGACCGGTGCAAGCAGCATGACTGTTGTAACTCTGAAGATACCGTTGTTTAGAGAGAATGATGAACGAACCATGTCTCTGTAACTGCCGAGAAGCTCTGGACGATGGAGCTCAATGGCGTTCAGTATTCCGGTCGAAAAGAACTGCAGACTGAGGCCTGTTATGACAATAAGTATAAAAATACAAAAACAGAACAGGAATGAGAGTGATCTCGTTCCTGTTCTGTTTTTATTGTTACGGTTATCTCCTGTGGTGAATACCCAAGGATATACATGGTGTATACATCCGCAGAGAATAATTATTATAACACATGATACCAGAGATGATGGAATAAGCCCATGGACAAAAGTTATGCATATCGGTGCGAGTAAAGCTATTCCAAGTTCGCGGAGGTTAATATGACATTTCTTCATATTGGGAATCTCCTTTCAAGCTGTTACATCTTCTGGATCTTTTTAGCTCTCTCTTTTTCTTCCTTGGCCTTAGCCTTGGCTGCGGCCTTCTGCTCCTTGCTGAGCTTTGACTCGGCTACATCCTTATCGTACATATCCTGATACTTTCTCTGCTTTGCACGAAGCTTCTCACCAAAGGTCTTCTTGCCCTTCTTCTCCTCGATCTTACCACGAACATTCTTGACGCTCATGATATAGATACCGCTGACCATAGCCTTTACCTCTCCGCGGACAGGCATCTGATCATATATACCGTCATCACAGATAAGATTCATGATCTGAGGTCCGATCTTGGCCTTTACTATAGGCATCTTGGCCTTCTGGTAACGCTTTGGTGTCTGTTCCATTACCATCTTAGGCAATCCGGCATCCTTCATAGGGAGCATCTTCTTGTCGATGACAAGCATCGTCACAGGCTGTGCCTGTTCCTTCATCATTTCCTTCTGTGCAGACTGCTTTTTCTGAAGCTTATTGCCCACTATGTATAATGCAATAAGACCTCCGATAAGTATAACTGCAACTATTATCAACCATACCCACCATGCCATGTTTAGTTCCTCCTGATTATATTTAGTTATTGGTGTTTTGTCTTGTCGTGATCAGATTATTATAGTCTGATCACTTTTTTGTTGCAAGGGGAAGATTCTTAACCCTTGATTTCTGAATGAGTGCCGGAATGGTTTCAAGAACCTCCTTGCGCTCCTTTGGCTTCAAGCCATTTATGTCGATAGGGTCAAGAAATTCGATGACCACCTTGTGACTTCTGATAAAGTTGTGCTTGTTGGCCTCCATGATATTGTCTGTTCCGCATATGGATACAGGTACGATAGGACATCCGGCCTTCTGTGCGATCTTGTATGCTCCGTCCTTGAAAGGAAGAAGTTCTTCGCCGTCATTTCTGTGTCCTTCAGGAAATACCATCATGGAATGTCCGGATTTTACGATATCAGCCGACTGCATGATAGTCTCCAGTCCCTTCTTCAGGTCGGACCTGTCAAGGAATGTACATCCTATGTCCTTCATATACCATGGAAGGATAGGAACCTTCAGGATTCCGTCCTTGGACATAAATCCCAGAGGCCTGTCCAGTGCGTTGTGACAGCACAGTATATCGAAGAAGCTTCTGTGGTTGCCGACAAACAGAATAGGCTGATCTTTGGGCACCCGTTCCAGACCTATGACAGTGCACTTGGCACCGCATATGAACATGACTATTCCAAAGAAGCCTTTGACCAGCTTCTGGGCATGGCGGTACGCCTTTTCCTGATCCTTCTTAGCCAGAAGGTACAGATACAGGTGATACGGAGTACACAGGATGATGCCCAGAAAGGCAAATAAATATGCAAATATTGTTCTCAATATTATAATTCTCCTTATGCTATTTTAAATGTTCCAGCATTGATTTGACTCGTCGTATGATTACTTCTCCTCAGAATCCTTCTTCTCCGGTATTGGAGTATATCTTCCATAGAGCTTTGATGTCTCAAGAAGCCTGTCTGACAACTGCTTGCCCAGGTCTGAGGCTTTGAATCTCCATGCCCAGTTGCCCTCTCCAACGCCTGGCGTGTTCATACGTGCCCATGAGTCGAGCTTTAGCACGTCCTGCATAGGAACGATGGCCATGTTGGCAACAGAAGAGAAGCATGCTCTTATCATAACCCAGCAGATATCACTTGCATCAGTGCTGTAGTATCTTCTGAGCTTATCCTTTGAAGCCTCATAAGCCTGCGTATACCATCCAAGGGTGGTGTCGTTGTCGTGTGTTCCTGTATAGCATACACAATTAGGTGTATAGTTATGTGGAAGGAAGTCGTTCTCGTTTGGATTTTCAAATGCAAACTGAAGGATCTTCATTCCAGGAAGTCCGAATTTGTCTCTGAGTTCTATGACTGAATCATCTATCTCGCCGAGATCCTCGGCGATGATAGGAAGATGGTAGCCGAGATTAGCTTCGAGCTGTGTGAAGAAGTTCAGCCCTGGAGCTGGCTTCCACTCGCCGTTGATGGCGGTCTCCTCACCGTAAGGAACTGCCCAGTAACGGTCAAATCCCCTGAAGTGATCTATCCTGAGGAAATCTGTTACTGTGAGCTGATATTTGATTCTCTCTATCCACCATGCATAGCCTGTCTCGGTATGCTTTTTCCAGTTGTACAGAGGGGTGCCCCAGAGCTGACCGGTAGCTGAGAAATAATCTGGTGGAACACCTGCAACCTCGATAGGGTATCCCTTTGAATCCAGCAGAAACAGTTCCTGATTGGACCATACGTCTGCGCTGTCCCATGCGAGGAATATAGGTGTGTCACCTACTATACTGATTCCGAGATCATTTGCATATGTCTTGAGGGCCTGCCACTGCTCTGTAAAAAGGAACTGGAGGAAGTTGTAGTAGCCGATGCCGTCTGCAAGCTTCTTCTTCCATGCGGTCTTCTGCCTTGCGGTCGGCTTCTTCAGTGAATCATCCCACATGTACCAAGGCATTCCCTCGTGCGCATCCTTGCCTGCCATGAACAGAGAGTAGTCAGCAAGCCATGATGTATTCTTGACAAATGCATCGAACTTTGCCATGAGATCCTCGTCTCCTGACATATCATCTGCATAGTCAGCGTCGATAAATCTCTCGTACGCTTTCTTCAGAAGGCCAGTCTTGAATTCTATAAGTGTTCCATAGTCGATCTTCTCAGGATCCCAGTCAGGCATAGCTGAGAAGTCCTCGTCCAGAAGTAACTTCTTCTTTCTGAGGTAGTCGATATCGATGATAAGTGGTTGTCCTGCAAATGCTGAAAATGGCTGATAAGGTGAATCGCCAAAGCCCGTGTGACCGAGTGGAAGCACCTGCCACAGATTTAATCCTGAAGCTGCAAGAAAGTCGATAAACTGATAAGCGCCCGGACCCAGATCTCCGATTCCATAAGGACTTGGGAATGATGTCGGGTGAGCCAGAATACCAGCGTACTTCTTAGGCTTTTTTCCGTTGTTCTGCTCTAACATAATCTATCCTCTTTTCATAATGTATACACAGAGCCATGCCACCTCACAGTCTCTTCGAGCCTGTTCGGTGCGGCGTATCCGCCGTATAGCACAATATAAGAAATGTCTTGTTCATGCAAGCATGACAAGCCACTTCTTATATTGTGCTGCATGGCTCTGAACGGTAACATTATACAATACTATATGTAATAGTTGCAAGGTAATAGTGCTTGACAGCGGGCTGTGTGCTAACTTATTATAAGTGGAAGTATTTGAACTTGCGTATACTTCCGTATTTCCGTGATATATGGCGGTTAAGTCGTATGTGTGGAGTGGATAAAAAGAGAAAGAAGAGTATAAAAATGGAAAGAATAATCACAAGCCTGCTTGAAACGGATATGTACAAGTTTAGTATGGGACAGGCGATTTACCATCAGTTCAGTGACTATAAGACAACATGGTCATTCAAGTGCAGGAATACTGACGTGTTCTTCACAAAGGAGATGGTTGATGAAATCAAGAGACAGATACAGCTCTACTGTGATCTGAGATTTACAGAGGAGGAGCTTGAGTATCTGCACAATATCAAGTGGATAAAGGGTTCTTATGTTGATTTTCTGAGACTCTGGAAGGCAAGATATGAGGACTTTGAGATATCAGATGACGCTGAGTGTGGACTGAAGATAGAGGCGAGAGGCACTTGGCTCAATACTTCCATGTATGAGATACCTACTCTGGCTATAGTGAATGAGGTCTACTTCAGAATGAACGATGACTATGATAAGCTGCTTGCATCATTCAGGGAGAAGCTTGATGAGAAGGTCCGAAAAGTCGAGACCGGAGAGTATAACCTTGGAGCTTTCAGTGAGTTTGGACTCAGAAGAAGACTTTCGGCTGAAGCTCAGGAGCTTGCAGTCAAGGAACTCAGCAAGCGCAAGTATCCGGGTTCAACATTTGTCGGAACAAGTAATGTATATCTGGCAAGGAAGTATAATCTGGTTCCGGTTGGAACTATGGCGCATGAGTGGATCATGTGTGTTGGACAGGGTAATCATAAGCACAATCCTGCATATTCCAACTGGTATGCATTGGATGCATGGGTTAAGGAGTATGGAGTGCTGAACGGAACAGCTCTCACTGATGCCATCACAACAGATTGCTTCCTGAAGGATTTCCAGCTCACATATGCGACACTTTTCAGTGGGGTGAGACACGACAGTGGCGATCCTTATGAGTGGGGCGACAAGATGGTTCATCATTATGAGAAGCTTGGACTTGATCCAAAGACCAAGACACTTCTGTTCAGCGACAGCCTTGATTTCGAGAAAGCGGACAAACTCAACAGCTATTTTAAGGACAAGATCAAGGTTGCATTTGGAATAGGAACATATATATCCAACGATACGTGCGATGAACCGCTCAACATAGTTATGAAGACTACAGCATGTAACGGCATGGATGTTGCCAAGATATCTGATGATAAGGGCAAGGGTATGTGCAAGAACCCTGATTATGTTCATTATCTCAACAGATGTATCAAGTGGCGTATGGAGAATGATAAGTAAATTTTCGTAAGGAGGTGGCGCACTGGGTGCGCCGTCACTAAGCTGGGCTTAGTGACATCTTATGAAGCACGCAGACGCCGCGCGCAGCGCATTTCATGCGTCTGCTCATTAGCAAAAAATGGAGTTTTGTGAATTATGGGAAAAATTATTATAATGACAGATTCTGCCAGTGACATTTCAGAGAATGAGGAGAAGGAGCTTGGAATCAAGATTCTTCCTTTCCCGGTCGTAATAGGTGGCAAGTCTTATCTGAGCAGAGTCGATTTTGACAATGAGGGCTTCTACAAGCTCATGGCAGAGAATGATGATCTTCCAAAGACATCACAGATCACAGCGTACCAGTTCGGCGAGGTGTATAAGGAGCTGGTGGAGCAGGGTTACACGGATATTATATATGTAAGCATCAACAAGGATGGTTCTGCCTCATATGCAAATGCGCAGATGGCCGCAGATCAGTTCGAGGAGGAATATCCTGAGTGTGCCGGAAAGTGCAATATATATGTATTTGACGGAATAGGCTACAGTGGACAGTATGGCTATCCGGTGGTTGTGGCAGCTAGAATGGTTCAGGAGGGCAGGGATGCCAGGGATATAGTGTGGTATCTGAAGGAAGAGCTTCCAAAGAGAAGGATATACTTCGGAATATATGGCCTCAAGTATGCAGCCAAGTCAGGAAGAATCCCAAGTGCGGCAGCTCTGGTTGGTGACGCACTCGGCGTGAAGCCTATCATGAAGATCTGGGCAAATGAGATCGTGACAGCTATCAAGTGCCGCGGCGAGAAGAAGCTCATGGCAAAGATGGTGGATGTCACAGTGGAAGAGATGGAGCCGGGTTCAGAGTACCAGATAGTATATGGAAACGATGAGACCGTAAGAGACGAGCTGACAGCCCGTATGACGGAGAAGGTTGGATATGGCCCATCAGACTATTTCCAGATCGGGGCAGCAGTTGCATCCAATGCAGGACCAAAGGTTGTTGGAACTATCTTCAATGTGAAGAAAGAACTGAGATAGAAGATAAATATGAGATGTAATTAAAAGTGGCAGATGTCTGTATATATGACGCCTGCCCCTTTTTCTTTTGACAGAGTATTAATTATACGTAAGATAAACTGCCCTCTGAATGAAGAACTTTCAAGGCAGTTGAGTGTACAAATGCGCACTACTATGACGGTAGCAAGGTTTGTATCCCAGGCGTCAAATAAGAATAATGGATGGGCGAAGGTCCCATGGATGACCTCTAAGTACCCAAGCCTTTGCCCGGCTCTAATCCAGTGATCCCATACCTGTCATAGATTTTTTCCAGGGCATCCCGAATCTTTGAGATCAGCCCTGAAAAATCGAATTTCTGCGCCGCCGGATCATACCACTCATCCGCCACTACCTTATGTGACATGCAAAATTATTTGGTAATAAAATACCATTACACTTTATACAGACGTATAATTGCCCCTCTTTTGTTCCCTGGCTTTTGCATTTTTTAGTCGCTCTCCTGAAGCCCGGTCCCAGACTGATACTCCCCTGTTTGATATATCTGAATGTTTATATATATTGATTCAGAGAATGGCTAATTAGGGAAGGATCACCCTCATCCCCATCAAAAAAAATAAGACCAATGCTGTTACACACTGGTCCTATCTCTTCACCACGCTTTTCTCCCCTTTTTTTATCAATTCTACAATTTATCTTACCATACATTTTCGCATAAACAAATAAATTATAGTGTAAAAACTTGCTGTAAAAATCCCAGAAGGTCAAACGAGATTTTCCTCTCGTTTGATATGTCTGAACGTTTGTATATATTGATTCAAGAAGAGGATTAATTAGGGCAAATCACCCTCAAGTTCTAGTCCGGACTTAGGCGACACATTTGCATAAAAAAAAGAATCCCGATGTTTTCACATCAGGATTCCTGTATCAGCTACTGCCATGCGCCGCAGGTGCTACATTTTCTGCCTACGAGTACCTTTTCCTTCTGGATCTCGTACTCGGCAGGGTGGTGGATGGTGTCTACCTTGGTAGGTCTGATTATTGCGCTTGAACCTTCGTAGATCTCTTCGCCGATATCCTCATCGTAGTATTTTCTACCACATCTAAAGATATGGTTTTCATCGTATGTGATGTCTTTTCCACAGTATGAGCAAAAATCTCGATCCTCGTATACATCCTCATCCCAAGCCTCAGATACGCAAACTTTCTTCTCCTGAGTCTCATACACATCTTTCCAGGTATGGACATGCTCAGTGGTCGTTGGCTCCGACTTTGGTTTCTCAGTTGTAGGTCTCTCGGTTGTAGCAGCTGTGGTAGGTCTCTCAGTTGGCGTCTCAGTCGTTGACCTCTCGGTGGTAACTGGCTGGCTGGTCGTTACCTTGCCATCCTCTCTGCCCGGTGTCTTTGCCTCGGTTGTTGTCTGGCTGCTTGGTTTCTTCGTTGTAGATTCTGTAGTTGTAGCAGAACCCTTCTTGTCCTTCTTCGCAGTTTTAGCAGAACCCTTCTTGCTCTTTTCCGAGGTAGCAGCCTTGGTTGCCTTCTCGGTGGTTGTAGCCTTGGAAGTCGTCTTGACATCCGCCTTTCTCTCTGTTGTACCCTCTGTCATCTTTTCAGTGAATGTACCTCCCTCATGGACACCCTCCTTGGTGTCATCCCTGAAAAGAATGATGGCACTTATAATAATCGCTGCAAGCATTACCCCTATAATAATGCCTATTAACAGGATCTTTTTCTTTTTCTTGTCGTTCATAATTGTTTCGCCCCTTTCTGTTTAAGTAAAGTATAAATCAGAATATGGTAAATTACACTAAATATTTACAGTAAAAAATAAACCAGCCGTCGTTACAAAATGTAGCAGCAGCTGGTTTATTTATTTTGGTGGTTAGTATACCTACTCTTCCGATACTAATTCCTCAAGCTCGTGATAGACTCTGGCAAGCGGCAGCCCGACAACATTGTTGTAGTCGCCATCAATTCCCTTGACGAACAGACCGCCCTTGCCCTGAATTCCATAGCTTCCGGCTTTGTCAAACGGCTCATTTGTGGCGAGGTACTGGATTATCTCGTCGTGGGATACTGGATAGAAGGTGACATCCGTCTTCTCATAGAATGAGCTGGATGACTTGGCTCTTCCGTTCACATATATCAGACACACGCCGGTGTACACCTGATGCGTCTGGTCGGACAGACTGTTCAAGGTGTTGTATGCATCGTCGTAGTCGTAAGGCTTACCAAGAATCCTTCCGTTCAGCGATACAACAGTGTCTGCGCCGAGGACAACGAAGCGTTCAGGAAGCTTTTTAACCCGTCTTACAACATCCTGGGCGATGATCCTGTTGCACACTTCATCTGCCTTCTTCTTAGCCAGAAGCATTACATATTCAGATGGAGCCATCGGTTCAAGATCTTCATCAGAAAGACTTGGACACACATCGAAGTCGTATCCCGCCTGGGCCAGAAGTTCCTTTCTTCTAGGCGATCCCGAGGCGAGAATTATCTTTATGTTAGTCATATGCTATATCTCTATACTTTCCTAAAATAATTTTGTACAAACAAGATCTATTATTGTCGTACACACAGATCATTATTTACACATCTTAATAGCCTTCTCAAACAGTGGCAGAGAGCGCTCAACCATATCTGTTGTAGTACAGTAAGCCAGTCTCATATGTCCCGGACACATAAAGCTGTCGCCAGGAACAAGGATCAGATCAAGCTCATGGGCAGTCATGTTACAGAACTCATTTGCATCTGCGATAGGAGTCTTAGGGAACATATAGAAGGTTCCGCCTGGCTCAACACACTCATATCCCATAGCTGTGAGCTCCTTGTACAGGATGTTCTTGTTCTTCTCGTAGATAGACAGATCAGATGTCTCATCAAGCACCTTTGCAACTCCGAGCTGTATCAGAGATGAAGGACAGTTGTGTCCTGTGAAACGTGATACCTGTCCGCACATGTTGATGATGAGCTCGGCATCCTTGCACTTAGGGTTTACAGCCACGTATCCGATACGCTCTCCAGGCAGTGACAGAGACTTGCTGAATGAGTAGCAGCAGATGGTGTTGTCGTAGAACTTTGAGATGAATGGCGAATCAGTTCCCTCAAATACGATCTCTCTGTAAGGCTCGTCTGATATAAGGTAAATGTCATGTCCGTACTCCTCCTGTTTCTCTGTGAGGATCTGGGCAAGACGTGTTATGGTCTCTGTTGAGTAGACGATTCCGGATGGGTTGTTAGGCGAGTTGATGAGGATTGCCTGAACATTTGGGTTCATCATCTCGAGGAATGCGTCAAAGTTGATCTGGAATGAAGTTATGTCCGCGGGAACGACCTTGAGAACAGCACCGGTTCCGTCAACGTATGGTACATACTCAGGGAAGTAAGGCGCAAATGTGATAACCTCGTCGCCCGGCTCTGTGACACATCTGATGGCGTGGGCCAGGGCTCCGGCAGCACCTGATGTCATGAAAATGTCCTCAGGAACATACTCCATGCCGAAACGGCGGTTCAGTGATTCTGCGACAGCCTTTCTTACAGAGTAGATGGTAAGTGTAGGGCTGTAGCCGTGGAGTGCCAGTGAATCCTCATTCTGGATAAGGTCGATAAGTCCCTTGTTGAAGTCGTCTGTGGTAGGCACAGATGGATTGCCTATAGTATAGTTGAACACATTCTCAGCACCGATCTCAGCGGCACGCTTTGAAGCATACTGTGCAAATTCCCTGATGATGGAAGTGTTGTTTAACATTGATGAATATTTCTTTGAAATCATGAAAGTCCTCCTGTTATGTAAAATGTTATGATAAATATACATATAAAATCAATGCGATATGACACGTGTAATGTGGACACATATTATACGTTGATGTAATCTATGTGTACATATATACATCACAATAAATATACAGTTTTGGACACAAAAAAACAAGAGGTAACAGAACGGGGAAGATCTGCTGCCTCTTGCAAAAAAATGAGGGGAGAGAGGATTCAAATAAATGAAAAACTCTTTACAATTGTTAGTATATCCAGGATTTGTGAAAAAAATGTGTTTAAAGATTAATCTATTTATAAAGATTAATAACTAATCATAAACAAATAATTAAACGTTCACAAAGTGCGGGTATTTCTGTATAATACAGCGTGACGGATACGATATTGCGGTACTATAAACAATGCATTAGTACCATAAGAGAGGTTTGAGATATGATATTTGAGACACATGGTCATTATGACGATACTCAGTTTGATGAGGACAGAGAACAGTTAATTGCAGAATTCCTTGAGAAAGATATAGACAAGGTCATGAACGTCGGAGCGGATATGCAGTCATCGAGGAATTCGGTGGGGCTTGCCGCAAAATATCCGCATTTTTATGCGGCAGTCGGCGTACATCCGAGTGAGGTAGGAGAGCTGACGGAGACGGATATACAGGAGCTTAAGAGCATGGTGCTGGATAATCCAAAGGTGAGAGCCATAGGAGAGATAGGTCTTGATTATCATTTTGATGATGATCCTCCGAGGGATGTTCAGAAGAAATGGTTTCTCAGGCAGCTTGAGCTTGCGCAGGAGCTTGCCATGCCGATCATTATACACAGTCGTGATGCGGCATCAGACACTATGGAGATGCTTAAAAGAATGGATGGCGGCAGAAATGGCGGTGTGATACACTGCTATTCATACAGCGTTGAGCAGGCCAGGGAATATATTAAGATGGGATTCCATATCGGTGTTGGCGGAGTTGTCACCTTCAAAAACAGCCGGAAGCTTCAGGAGGTCGTGGAGGACATCCCTCTGGAAAAGATAGTTCTCGAAACAGACTCCCCATACATGGCTCCGGTTCCATTCCGGGGAACAAGGAACTCTGCCCTCAACATACCTTATATAGCTGAGAAGATAGCCGAGATCAAGGGCGTTCCGGTTCAGAAAGTGTATGACCAGACATACGCGAATGCCCTGAAAATGTACAAGATGTAATAAAAACGTAGATTACAGGCAATGGAGGTTTCGTAATGTGAATTGAGACCAGGACTTTGTGGTATTCCCCAGACAGGCATACCACAAAGCCCTGGTCGTGACAAAAATCTTGATGAAACCGCCATTGTCTGGACGCAGGAAAGGACAAAGCATGGAGAAGTTAAGCAATCCACAGGTTACGATAGAGACGATAAAGAAATACGAATTTGCATTTCAGAAGAAGTTCGGTCAGAATTTCCTCATAGATGCCCATGTCATAAATAAGATAATCAGCGCAGCGGACATCACGAAGGACGACTGCGTGCTGGAGATAGGTCCGGGAATAGGAACCATGACCCAGTATCTTGCGGAGAGTGCCGGACAGGTTGTGGCGGTGGAGATAGACAAGAATCTTCTCCCTATTCTGGACGAGACCCTTGCGGAGTACGACAATGTGACCATCATCAACGATGACATACTGAAGGTGGATATCAACAAGATCGTGGAGGAGAGAAATGGCGGCAGGCCTATCAAGGTGGTTGCGAATCTTCCATACTATATAACCACACCGATCATCATGGGACTTTTCGAGAAGCATGTGCCGCTTCTCTCGGTGACGGTCATGGTGCAGAAGGAGGTTGCGGACCGCATGCAGGTGGGCCCGGGAACCAAGGATTACGGAGCACTGTCCCTGGCAGTTCAGTATTATGCCGAGCCGTATATAGTGGCAAATGTTCCGCCAAACTGCTTTATACCGAGACCGGGTGTGGGCTCAGCGGTCATCAGACTGAACAGATACCAGGAGCCGCCGGTCAAGGTGAAGGACGAGCAGCTCATGTTCAGGCTGATAAGAGCATCATTTAACCAGAGAAGAAAGACTCTTCAGAACGGCATAGCCAACAGCGGAGAACTGTCATTTACCAAGGAGCAGATCGCAAAGGCACTGGAATCCCTTGGAATATCAGCAAATATCCGTGGAGAAAGTTTGAGTCTGGCGGAATTTGCAGCTTTGAGCGACATTCTCACGGACAAATAATGTCATAGGTGGTGAGACAGAATCATAGATAATTGATAAAGCCCCCGGAAAAGGACGCAGAATTCCGGAAGGGAGAGGAGGATTATCTATGGTGTACTGGAACCGATTTATATCGTATATTTACAGGTATCACGACGGATACAAATGTGAAAATTCAGGATTTGCCAAGGTGGCAAAGGTGGGGAGAACGGGAAGACTCACGGTTGGACTGAGAAACGGAATGAACAGCAGAGAGGAAATCTATGGCGTGTTCATTTACAGGGAGACGCTGGCCGACGAAGGCGCAGTGGGCGGTGAACAGACAAATGAGCCCGTGATGATCCCTCTGCCGGTGCTCGTCGGTAAGATGAGACTCAGAAATGGACACGGTGAGGAGTGCTTCTCATTCTGCTGGGATGATGTCATGGAGAGCGGACGGCCTGTGACTGCATTTGCCGGTATCGTCATAAGGCGTATACAGCCGGATGGAAATATGGGGCAGGAGTATTACGACAGCGATATATTCTGTTCGTCCTGGACGGACAGTGTGATAGATTATTCTAGAATGTGGGATGCGAAACGTGCGGTCCGCGATGCTGAGGAACTGAGCGAGGCGGTGAGAGAGGCCTCCATAACAGATACGGTCACGGCAGAGTTGGAGCTTGAGAGCTGTGCTGCACCGGCGGAGCCTGTATGTTCTGATGAGGTCGAGACCTCCGAGACCGGAACGGCGATAGACAAAATGTTTGAGAACTATGAACGTCTGCCACTTCTTCCGGGAAGCTCCCTGGATGACGGGTTGGACAGCGTCATAGAGAGCGTGAAGATATCCCCGAATGACATAGGTCTGCTGGACATGTGCAACTGGAAGCTCGGGGTGAACAGCTTCCTGACACACGGGTATTACAGCTACAAATACCTGATGTTCGGCAAAGTCATATTTTCCCCAGATAATGACCGCGTCAGTTATATACTTGGAGTTCCGGGGGTGTATTCCTCGAGGGAGAAATACCTTGCCGGGATATTTGGATTTGACAGATTCGTGCCGGAGAAGGAGACACATATCAAGACCGGCAGCTTCGGCTACTGGATAGTGGATATAAGATAGGAAGAAGAGGATAAAGAGAATGGAAGATACCAATATAGATGAGCTGACGCCGGAGGAGCGGCGTATCCATGAGAAGTATATGGATAAAGCCATAGCCCAGGCAAAGAGGGCTTATGCAAATGGCGATGTTCCGATAGGCTGTGTCATAGTCCACGATGACAGGATAATCGCAAGGGGCTTCAACAAGAGAAATCTGAAAAAGACCACACTTGCACATGCGGAGATACTGGCCATAGAACAGGCGTCAAAGAAGCTCGGCGACTGGCGGCTGGAGGAGTGCACAATGTATGTGACCCTTGAACCGTGCCAGATGTGTGCCGGGGCCATAGTGCAGGCCCGTATCCCAAATGTGGTGATAGGATGTATGAATCCCAAGGCCGGATGTGCGGGCTCCATAATAAACCTGCTGGACATGAAACAGTTCAATCATCAGGTTGAGGTTATACGTGGTGTGCGGCAGGATGAATGCAGTGAGATGATGAAGAGCTTTTTTCGCGACCTGAGACAGGGAAAAGCGAAGAATGCTTGACGGCGGGCGGCATGTCAGATATAATGTAGCCTGCGGTGCATCTTGTGCACAGCCAATTAAATATGTTTTAAAGTTTCCATGCAACCGGGGAGGTAGCGGCGCCCTGTACCTGCAATCCGCTATAGCAGGGGTGATGGTCTTCCTGAGGGGTGGCCGCTGTAGGGCTGCCCTCAGTAAGTGATGTTGATGTCTGGGTCTCGCGCAACAGGAATCTTCGAACCGTGTCAGGTCGGAGACGAAGCAGCACTAAGGGGAATCTCCTGTGTGCCGTGAGGGTGCCTGGGCTGAGTTAACTGCTGAGGTAACGTCTATGGTGACGCTTCGAAGGAAGATCGCATGGATTTTTTTATTTTTAACATTATTTATTAAAAATTTAAAAAAATATAGCAAAATCCCACAAAAGATGTTATCATCAAGTATGATACTTTTGCAGTGTTATTATGCGCTGCAGAATAGTGATTTCCAAGGGGCGAAACGGATATGAATTACGCTGAAGTAATTGATTTTGTAAAGGAACAGACAGCCGTTAATGGTAGGCCGCCCAATTATCCATTCAGGAGCAGATTTGAACATACTATGCGGGTGTATAGATGGGCGATAAAGCTTCAGTCGAAGTTAGGTGGAGATCTGGATATAATAGTTCTCGCGGCACTTCTTCATGATGTGGGCTGGGATGACGAGAGACCACATGGGGAGGTCGGAGCAGAGATAGCTGTCAATTATCTTGACAGTCTGGGAGTCGATCCACACACGCTTCTGCGTCTTGTCTTTCACTCCCGCCATCTGTGCTACCAGGCGGTAAATATATTCACCTTCACGCCCAGAGTCGGTACACACATAAATGGTCTCCACATCCGGCCGGTTCAGCAATCCTTTTACGATCTCAAACTGCTTCTTTACTCCCGGTATCACCTCATAGAGAAATTCCTGCGGAATGAATGGCAGTGTCTGCAAAGACCATCTCTTATACTTTTCATCATATACTTCCGGATAACTCATCGTGACAAGGTGACCAACACACCATGTTACGATCGCCTCATCTGATTCCAGATATCCGTCTTTTCTCTGACCGTTGATCTTCAAAGCCTTCGCAAATTCCTGTGCCACGCTGGGCTTCTCCGCTATGTATAAAGCCTTTGCCATACTATTTATCTGCACTCATCTTTCTAAGCGGCCATGCCAGAAGCACAGCTCCGCCAACCATA
>ERZ779875.426-NODE-426-length-41186-cov-242.512630_pt1 | contig 41186 bp, 41 predicted proteins | sample MGYA00511246_ERZ779875 | MGnify/ENA primary metagenome ERZ779875 (study PRJEB29588, sample SAMEA2155093) | human gut metagenome | biome: human gut; feature: human-associated habitat; material: faeces | place: Denmark | collected 2008/2010 ... | reverse complement strand
TAACCAGTAAACTTTCCTCATTCTTCTCTCAAACACTTTTTATATGTACTTTCAAGGCTACAAACCCTGATAGAGTGACGCTGCTCTTGGGAAACCATGATCTGCAATATTTCAGCAAGGCGTATAGTCTGTACAGTAAATCCGATAGATATTCTTGGAAATATGCTCAGCTATATGAGGACACTTTCCATGAAAACAGTCAGCAGTTCCAGCTTGCCCATACTTTGGCATTCCCTGAGAGCAAAGTCCTCTTTACGCACGCCGGTGTGCATTCATGCTGGCTTCACCTGCATCCGTACCTCCTGCCAGAGGTTTCAGCAGAAGCCATCAACCGCCTGCTGGACACAGAGGAAGGTATTGTTGCCTTGACTGAATGCAGCAAAATAAGGGGTGGTGACTATCCTGCTGGCAGTCCGGTATGGGCAGACCAGAGGGAGATGGTTCACTCGGAACCCATCGAAGGAACTTACCAGATATTCGGACACACCATGCAGGAGGTGCCGGTCATCACCTGTACCTTTGCCTGCCTGGATACGCAAAACGTTTATGCTATAGACCCACATTTAAAAATAAACATCATCAAATAAGAATATGAGCATTTTTCACTTTGACATCGACATCAATCCTGTGATTGACTATCAAGAGTGCCACATCACAGGTTACTTTGAACTCATAGAGCCAAGCAAGGCCGTAGTTTGCATGACATCTCCCTACCCTGGGCTGAAGCAAGAAATTACCGATTCCGATAACGAGCCATTGGACATAGACTCTTCCCTGTCAAAGGTGGAGAGCATCCTCACCCATCTCTATATCAACCACCAGGGGAAAATAGAATAAATCACATAGGGACATTTTAAAAAGAAGTACATTAATATGTTGGGAATTATATCTTATAAGGATCTTCGTAGCTGGGACAATTGGTGGCCTGGCACAAGCACATCTGAACACAACTGGTACATCATTCTTTTCGGAAACATGTACACTATCATCCAGCAAAGAATTTTAGTGAATGGATGGAAAAAGTGGATGACACTGCAAACAGAGGCCACAGCATCAACCAGGGAAAATCCCAGATTAATGCTTCTCTGAAAAAACTGCTGAAAGGCTTCAACATGAATGCTTCTAAATTACCAGTCATCGAAACAATGAAAGATGAAAACAAGGATTCCTATTACACCACCATCCTCAAGCCCGAGAACATAGACATTCCGGAAGAGTTAAATGATACATCACTATGTCAGAATGATTGAAGGACATGAAGGTGGATTGTTCGGACATAACTGGAGATTCAAAAGACAATGTAAAAGGTTAAAAAGAGATTATGGCTTGAATATTCATATTTTCTCATATAACATATGTAGAATAGGGCCAAAAAGACCTACGAATATCTTTCAAAAGCTTCGTAGGATAATATATGGGTAGACTTATACCGCCTTGCCGAAATAAAAAAGTTACTATTATGAATGATAAACTTCAAAAAAATCTGAAAGGTACATACATCAGAGAAACCAGAGAGATGGCAGAACATGCCGCAAAGAAGAATCCAGAATGCAATTTCATTGGACTGGATGAATATTTACCTACCCTGTATCCCGGTAAAACCTGGATTCACGATAAACCATTCGGAAAGCGCAGCGGAAAGAGCTACCGAATCCGTCCGGACTACCTATGTGAAGAAGAAAAGATCATCATAGAGTTTGACGGACTGCAGCACTATACAAATCCAGAGAACATCAGAAAAGACCGTAAGAACCAGGCTATCTATGAAGGCGAAGGGTTCAAGGTGATACGTATCCCCTACTTTATCAATCTCACTAAAGAGGTCATTCAAGAGATGTTCGGCATTACAGTAATAGATGAAAAGTTTGATCCTGCAGTACCATCCATGTCTGCAAAATGGTCCAATACACCTGCTTACTGCTGCTATCAGGGAATCAGGCGTATGGCTGAGGAATTCAAACGCTATCCTCAGCAATATAAAGTGAACATTGACCAACTGGAAGCTGACAATGATGAAGAGCTATCAGGGGCAGAGCTTTTAAAAGCTGCTATGAAAGGAAAACTGTTTTAGAAACCAAAAAATAGAAGAACAGATGAGAACATTTTTTCCAATGTCAGACGGTTCATACGGAGAATGGGAGATGACACCGTTGAATATACTTGCAATGATAATTGTAACTCCAATCAGCATGTTTATTGGTGCGTATATATTCTTCGTACCTATTTTAGGAGTAAGTAATGAAGACTTTTTCGAACTGTGCAGCATACTTTGGAAGCTGCTGGTTGACTTTATTGCAATTTTCTAAAAAAATATGGAAGAAAGAATAACGCCTAATGCAAATATATTGGAGAATCTCTTCAATCTATACAATATGCAATTGTTTGATTTTTCACTTGAGACTCCAACATTCATAATCAACAACTCCAAGACAATAATTGGTAACTTCAGATATGAGTATATAGGGCAGAATGACAATTCCATTGTCATAGAAATCAGCGGGAGATACAGATACACCATGTATCAGCTGCTCAGTATCTTGATACATGAAATGCTTCATTACTACTTGTCAGCAGTCTATCATTTAAATACAGCCAACCATGATAAGATTTTCATGGATATGGCTGACAAACTTAATGAGAGCAATGATTTCCATATTACGCCTACTATAGATCTGACTTACTACGAAAGAATAAAAAGTAAATCTTCAATGAATAAACTGTGCGATTGGTTGTTTGGTTAAAGTAAGAAAACACTTCCTACAATACAAAAACTTTTAGTAACTTTGCACTTGCTTATTAAAGTAATAAACAATGAGTAAATAAGAAAACGAATTAAAATTATTATATAAAATGGATAATTATAAATACATCAAAGCAAAAGTCTTGCGCTCCGATGAAGAGGAGCACAAGTTTATCATCGAATGGGAAGGTAAAATTTATAAGATAGCCCAACTTGCATTTCAAAGGAGGCTACCCCTACCCGATTTTCTTGACTGCAAGCTGCTAACAACGCCAAATGGAAAAATCTTTATCTCGCAAAATATCGACCTCCTCATGAGAAGCTATTACCATGAAAATGAGGAAGTGGATTTTAAAATCAAACTGACTCTTACCGACAAATACCAGTTGGAAGATCAATACGGTTTAACGGCAATGATGGACCGTGAAACTAATATCAATGCCGCTCTTACACCAAGAGTAAGATGCAGGATCGTGAAGTTCAGACAAAACTATATGGAGGTAAAAGTCGTTGAAGTGCTTGGAGCTGAGAAATCAGAATTCTCGCTCTCAGAAAAGGATCTGCAGGAAATATTTGAAGTCATCCACCAGAGAATTCTGCAAGAAGATACGCAGAAAAAGGAACAAACTGATGAATCAGACACAAATTCGGAAAACGATAAAAAACAAGAAGGAACAGATATTGCCAGCTGGAATACAGAGAATTTCAGAAAACTGATGTTGGGTGATACTCCATCTGATATGTTCGATGTGGAATGTCATCGCTGGATTTCAAATATCTCCCAAAATATTTCCCAGAACCAACTTCAAGCTTTACTCCAAAACATACGCTATCATTGCCTCTGTACCCTGCAGAGTAACTTATTACTGCCCCGGTGCAAAGAAGCAGAACGCATATTATTAGAGCAAAGATTTACAGATGTTATCGAGTTGCTGTCTTATTATATCCAGGCCATCCAAATCCTTAAGGAAGGAAAAGCAGAAGATACCATCGAGCATATCCTCTCTACACTCGCTGACTGTGCCTACATCTACCAACCAAGAAAGCAATTCTGCATCATGCAGTGTATTTTCATGCTTGATGTCTCTATCATGGAAAAACAGATAGGCAAAATCCTTTCCACACTCCGTAAGCAGGAAGTATATCTCTGGACACGTACTCCATTCCAAATGCAATGGCTCAAACTGCTACAAAGTTACGTGGATTTTACTTATGCGCAGACCGACAAACTTACCAGCGATCCTGCCACAAAGGAGACTATGATTCAGGTATTGGTGACAGAACTGATGCTCAGTAACCATTCTACCCATAAGATATATGATTCTCAACTCATCCAGGCACTACTCTACCGACTGGTATCTCTGATGAACGTGAGCGATCCTAACAAAACACTGCAAAAAGCATTCCGATCACTTTTCACGGCAACAGAATTTGATGCTACCCTACCCTTCAATTGTGATGATGCATTCATCATCGCCAATATGCTCTGCTCGCAAGAAAACAATGAACCGGTAGAAAATTTCGAATCCGCTAAGTTCGAAGGAGAACAGACCATTCTCACTGTCAATGAACAAACCATTGCCATACAACCGAAGAATCTCAACAAAGAGAATCTCTATCTGCCTTTCCCTTCAAGAATGGGATTGTGGCACGGACTCAGCATTCATCTGGACGAGAAACCGCCAGTAAACCTGAGAGGAAAAGTGGGTACTACCATCGAGCACTACAAGCAACTATGGATGTATATCAACCATTCACTCTTTTCCAATAAGCGAAAATCCGGCAGTAATAAGAGAAGAAAACTCGATATAGACGACGAAACAAGCATCATTATAACTAAGCAATTAGCCGGACAGCTCATGTTCGAATGCCAAGTTATTGAGGAGGGATATGAATGTACAGGCACCCTGAATGTACTGGAAGATGTGGTACCATACTTTCCCGGCGAAGTAAGCATTAAATCCTTCCAATATCTCGACAAGCCACTCGTGCTCAGAGCCTATGTAAAAGACATAGATCCAGATGGAACATACGTGTTTGCCTTGAGCGAAATGATTGAAGATTATGAAGAAGAGGTGCGCGTGAATGATATTTTCTATAACTCCAGACTCACCTGCCTGCTCAATAATCGTGGAGCCGATATCGGGCGAGTACCAGCCATCAGCAGTGAAGGTCTGTCCGTTTCCGTCGCTCCTGCGCAGGACATGACTGTAGAGGAATTGAGAAAGGGAATGATTGTAGAAGTGGAAAATATCTCGAAAAGTACAAATGGCTATTTGAACGCCACCTATGTGCGTGAGGCTCCTGAAAGCCGATTTAATGCAGCAGAAGCCTTTCACCAGCTGATGCTGGGGTATAGCAAGAAAGAAGTATACAACCCGCTGGCTGAAAAAGATGAATGGGCAGCATCCCACCCGCTTGAGCCTGTCTATGTGAGTGAATTAATGTACATCATTGAAGCCAAAGCTACCCTGGAAGAAGACAATCTCAAGGCATACAATTATCTGAATTTCTGCCGGCTGATGGCCATTATCCTGGAAAACAAAGAGCGGATCAGCTACTATGACAGCCGATTGGCCCTCTTGGAGATTCTCAACGATTTTGCCGTATTAGACAAAGTGGATACAAGCAAAATACAGCATATCGCTGATACAGACCCAGAACTCTTCGATAGAAATGCCATCTTGCGACACGATTTCATGCAACTGCGCATCATCGGCTGTCTCGACTGTGAAGACCATTATGAAGAACTTTACCGGTGGAGCTGTTGCAATGAAGATCCGCAACTGCAGCAACTCGCCTCGCTCGTTCTCTCTCATAATTTCGTCAAAAAATCGGGACTTTTGTCACAAGCTGTTGATATCTTGGATAAGATCAGAGCGCTTCTCAAACTCCAGAAATCGTCCTCCAACAAGAAAAACTATGGAAAGGAAGATTTCCATACCGAGTTTAAAACCTCTATCATCTATCCGGAGAATTCCATGCGGGTAGATGTTCAGACTCAGACTAAAAAGATCATGCAGGAATTGTGTGCTTTCCTCAATGCCGATGGTGGACACCTGTATTTGGGAGTATCAGACATTGGGTATGAGATGGGATTGGAGGAGGATCTGAAGAATCAACTCTTTAAAGGATCTCGCGATAAGTATGAGGTATATGTAAATAATCAGATTGTCTATTATCTGGGACAAACGGGTGCCCACTACATCCATACTCATTTCGATGAAGACGTGAAGAATGCAGTGCTCATCATCGATGTCGCCCCATGCCCTACCCCAATAGCAGTAGGCAACGAGTATTTTGAGCGCATGGGAACATCGGCTCGAAAGGTAAACGACAACTATCGTGACAAGTTCCTTGCTATCCGCCAACAAAGAGCCCAAGAGCTTGCGCCTCATATAGAGGATACGAAAACCGATTCCGTCATGCTAGATACTGTACCGGAAAAAGAAATCGTAAAACCTGTGGAATCTGCACCTGTAACTGATTGCATCCAGACTTCACGCATACGCAACAATGCCCTCCACGAATACGAGGAAGGTTGGAGACCATCAACGGCCGTAATCTGCCTAATGGGAACAGACGAATACAAGGTACTCGATGAAGATGACTGGCAAGATTACCGCCTGAAATTAGCTGTACATGAAGATGAAGAAGAAGGATGGCTGATTCTTGTTTACGAAAGCGGAAAGGTGTGCAAGGTATCGGTAGAAGAACTCTTGCAGCGAGAAAGAGGCAGAGTGTTTAAGCGCAATGCCGACGAAAAACTGATATTCGCATCCATCGCCTCAAATGCCGACTCTGTCTGTGTAGGTTTCATAGATGGCAAGAACAATCGTTATGTACGTTTCGATGACGTAGAAAGATTCGGTCAATCCGGAATGCAGGGCGATGGCACCTTGCCAATGGACGTACCTAATTCGGGAGTACACTATGTGGAAGTGATAGCAATCAATAAAGTTCCTATCTTACGCAACATAGGAAGAAAAACAATAGGATGCATCCTCAAAACAGTAGAAGGAAAACGCTGCTTAGCAGTTTTACCGGACTGCAAAACAAAATAGTATACCATCATCCTGCTACTCAGGTCATTTTTTAAAAGAATAATCAAAAACTGAGCCCACTTTAAAAAGTCATTTTTGATAATTTCTTCAAATACCAGGTGCTATTTATCCTTTCTTTTTATACACAAAAGTGTAATTCTTAAGCCGCACTCTTGAGAAATACACTTTTGTGTCAAAGGCTTTTTCCTTTAAAGCAATACTTTTGCAGCAGAAAAATAAATGAATCAAGCAAAACTGTAGCAATATGAAGGAAAAAGTAATTTTGACCACAGCGTTGTGCCTCTCGGCTATGACGCAGATGATGGCGCAGAATATCACCAGCAAGGTGATGGATATGAAGGGCGAGCCTTTGGCGTTTGCCAATGTAGTATTATTGAATAGAACAGACTCGGCTTTCGTCAAGGGCGCTGTGAGTGGAGAGGATGGCAGCTTTGTCATCGACTCTTCCTGCAACGGCGGAATCATCAAGGTGACATCTGTAGGCTATAAGACCGTCTGCAAGGATTGCACTGGTGAGAATGTGGGCATCATCAAGATGGAAGAAGACAGTAAGATGCTCGGCGAAGTGGTCGTGAAGTCATCCCTGCCTAAGACTATCCTGAAGAATGGCGGAATGACGACAACCGTTGTCGGCTCCGTACTTGAGAAGGCAGGTACCATGGAGAACCTGCTCGACCGCATCCCTAACGTTTCTGCTCAAAATGGCAGCATCAAGGTATTCGGACGCGGTGAGCCTGTTATCTATATCAATGGACGACAGATGAGAGACAAGAGCGAGCTGGACCGTTTGCATTCCGACAACATCAAGTCGGTGGAAGTCATCACTAACCCTGGTGCTCGTTACGCTGCCAGCACCAAGGCGGTCATCCGTATCACAACGAAGAAGATACAAGGCGAGGGCTTCGGATTTGACGCTACAACAGAAGGATCGTACGACGAGAAAAAGAACATTGGAGGATATGGCAGGCTGAATATGTATTACCGTAAGAACGGATTGGAGCTTGGCGCATACGCCTTTGGAGCAAAGCAATACCAGCCAAACAATCAAGACTTACAGCAGAAGACTTATCTTGACAAGACCTGGAACCAGAAGAGTGAAAACAGACAAGTAAGTATAGTAGAAGCCATGAACTTCCGCCTGGATGCCAGCTACCAGTTGGATGCCAACAACTCTATAGGTGTCAACTTTGGCTTTCTGAGAAATCCGAAACAGACCTGCGAAGCCAATATGGCTACAGAAATATGGCAAGACGACGAGCAGACAGAAAACTCTGACAGCCACGCCAATTTCTTCGAGCAGAAGAGCACACTTTCAAGCAATGTTTACTATGTCGGAAAACTTGGCAAGCTCGGCATCGACTTCAATGCCGACTGGCTTTGGTCGAAGAATAACGAGGACGTTGTTACCAAAGAGCAATATCAGGAGGTGGGGATGGACGCACAGAGCCAGACGGTTCATAGCCTTACTGATAAGAAATATCGTTTGTTGGCTTCCAAGTTGGTGCTTTCCTATCCTTTGTTGGGTGGTGAATTGTCTTTGGGTGGTGAATATTCCAACACGCATCGCACATCCAAGTATCAGGTTGTGCCAACCAACTTCGTGTCGGATGATGACAGCCGTATTACAGAAAGCATGGCTTCTTCATTCTTGGCATATTCAAGAGATTTCGGAAAATTGAGCATGGAGGCAGGACTGAGATACGAGTACATCGACTTCAACTACTATGAATACGGCAAGTATATGCCAGGACAAAGCAAGTCGTATGGCAACTGGTTCCCATCCATCAGCTTGTCGATGCCTGTAGGCAAGGTACAGATGCAGCTGAGCTATGCTACCGACATCGACCGCCCTCCCTATCATTACTTGCGCAGCGGCATACAGTATGACAACCGCTACACGTATGAAACGGGAAATCCATTCTTAGTGTCTGAGATAAGTAAAAATCTCAACTACGAATTGGCTTACAAGTGGTTGACTTTCGATATGACCTACAGCCATACTTCGCATACGATGATGTCGAATATGGAGACTTACAAAGACAATCCTGCAATAGGACTGCTTAAGCCTGTGAATGGAAAGGCATATAATCATGTAGAAGCATCTGTCAATTTGCAACCTTCGTTTGGCATTTGGCATCCTTCATTTACGGCATCTGTGTCAAAACAGTGGCTTGATATGGATGCACATGATGGCAAAATATCCAACAAACCTATGGCAGTATTCAGCTTTAATAATACCTTCAACACCAAGTTGGCAATGTTAACGTGGATGATGTCGTATACCACAAAAGGATATGAGAGAAATATATGTTTGTATAAGCCAAGATTTTGTACCAATGTATCTGTATATAAGGCTTTCTTGAAGGATCGTTTGTCGTTCCAGCTCTTTGTCTATGATTTGTTTGGAACAGACGACATCCACATGAGTGCTCATTATGGCAAAATGAAGGACATGCTTGTTGATAAACAGTCAACAAGCAAAGTGTCGCTTACTGTACGGTATAAGTTCAACACTACAAGAAGCAAATATAAGGGTACGGGTGCTGGAGAAAGTCAGAAGAACAGAATGTAATCTGTCTATCTGCTGAATCCAGCAATGGTGTAATGACAATAAATCTCTCTATAAATGAACAACCCAATAAAATTGTTGATTAGTGGTGCAGACATGGGAAGCTTGATAGCTTCCTGTGCCTTGCGCCATGACTTCCATGAAAGCTCTCGGCATACAGATGGATTTCATATCTATCGCATAGAAAAGGATACGCTGACGATGGAAGATGTGGATGCATGCCCCTTGTCGGGCATCCGATATGCGGTGAATGCAACCTTGCATGACAACGAAGCCTCGTTTGCTTTCGATGAGAAATGCAAGGAGCAGGGTATCACCGTTATCCATGCCGTCAATCTTGGCAAGGCTGCCTTTCTCGCTGTAGAGAAACCGAAAGGCTATCCATTCAGCGAAGTAGTGAAAAAAGGTTCGGATGATTTCCGGTGCTCATTAGGCAAGTATATCTCGCAGTACGGTATGTTCTGGCAGATGCCTGTGCCTTGGGTGGATGAAGCCATCAGGCATTATTCTGAGGAGTCTTTCCCGCAACAGGGCATCGGGGCATATATAGCTGCTGGCTATTGTGCCAACATCCTCGCAAACCTTGCGGAAGGCAAGGAGGTGAAATACTTCCCCAAGTTCTATCTCTCGCCATTGTTGGAAGAGATATGATTGCGATTATATCATCTGATAGTTCGTGGCATGAAACAGCGCTTCGGCAATGTTCTTCACGCCCATCTTTGCGAAAAGGTTGCGCTTGCAAGCCTTTATCGTATCCACCGACTTGCATAGTCGGTCGGCGATATCATTCATCGTGTAACCTTGGGCAGACAATCTCAAAACATCTCTCTCAGTCTCGCTCAAGGTTATGCCTTCTTTCTTTTCCCACTTATGGCGCGAGGTGGAATATTCAAAATAGCTACGCTCACCATTCTTCTGCATGATGATATGTCCCGGTTCATCGGTTGCCGCCAACGATACGGTGCAGAGGGCAAGCCATATTCTTCCGTCATCAGAAAGAAGTATCGGAGTGAGTTGATGATGAATCAATCGGCTATGTCTGCCATTGGTAAGATGAAAGTCGTACGAGATGGTAGAGTCGAGGCGGTCGCCCACAGGCAATTCATTGAAAAGGTCAAAACCTTTCTTGTTCACTTCGAGCAGCATCTGCAGGTCGGCATCCGGAACATGGTCGATATACATCTGATAGCCTGCGTCCATCAACTGCTCCGGTTCCAATCCGCAGAGATAAGCGAGGTTGTCTGATGCATAGATGAAGTCCTGATGAAAATAGTCGATGATATAGACGCACTGGTAGGTGCTGCGGGCAAAGGCCTTTGCCGCATTCACCAATAATTCAATCTTCTCGTAATCTTCTCTGTTGATATGATTCACCTCGTTGGAATGGAGGAAGAAATCTTCTTTTTCTTTATTCATAAGCTATTCTGAATATTCGTCCGCAAAAGTACAAGATTTTATTTGATTACAACTCTATGGTATTGTTTTATTACAGATAATTAACTCAACTTTCGTACACGCGAAAGTTGAGTAACCATACTTTCAGAAATTGAATCTTCCAGAAATAAATTTTTCCTAATACTTTTTGTCATTTCAAATTAAATCCGTAACTTTGCGATGTGCTCGTAAGAAAAGGCAAAGAATTGCCATTCTTCATATATGGTACAAACAAAAAGTCTAACCCTTTAAATTTAGAAAACCATGCTAAATAAGAAAGTAGAAGAGGCGCTCAACGCCCAGATTAATGCAGAGATGTGGTCAGCTTACCTATATTTGTCTATGGCGGCATATTGCCATGCCAACGGCAACCCTGGTATGGGTAACTGGTTCCAGGTTCAGTTTCAGGAGGAGCAAGACCATGCCAAGATTATGTTCAATTACATCATCCAGCGTGGCGGTCACGTGGAATTGAAGGCTATAGATGCCGTTCCTACCACATGGGAGAATCCATTGGATGTCTTCGAGTCAACCTTGGCACACGAGCAGAAGGTTACCTCCCTCATCAACAACCTCTTCGCTCTCACTACCCAGGAGAATGACTATGCCACACAGAGCATGCTCAAGTGGTTTGTAGATGAGCAGGTGGAGGAAGAAGAGAACGCCCAGAACATCATCGACAACCTTCGCATGATCAAGGACAACGGCTATGGCATCTATATGCTCGACAAGGAGCTTGGCGCAAGAGTCTATACCCAGGCAGCGCCATTGGCCAACAAGGCGTAAAATGAGAATATAATCAAGATCCTTATAGAACTGATAGTTAATGACGGATAACTCGCTCTAAATAGGACTTTGATTGAATATCAAGAAGTTGGGCGTTTGCCTATATCATATAGGTAACAATATGGAAACGAGTGGACTTCCGCTCGTTTCTGTATTTTGCAATATACAAAGAATGCCTTAAATCGGGGACATAGATACGATAATTTTCTAAATATCCAATGAATTACGATGAGAATTTTATGGCAATTAGAACTTTTTGTGTTAAATCCCAGAAATGCAGTTTTCTAAGAAAATATTTGGAGATTCTGACAAAAAAGCCTATTTGTTGCAGCAACAAATCCCACCACGCCTCTCAACGATGCGTACCACGGTGGGACTTCGCTTTTTATATGGGTATATGAACTACGACAAACAACCCATAAATATAGATGAACAATGTAGATTTGCATGCCATGGGATTTCCGCAAGGATGGGAAAATGAACCTTTATGGAGATAGTAGGCGGTGTTCGGATATAGCTTATCCGAACACCTGCATTGCATGGAGTCATGTTGATGTATAATTGTTATTTTTCTCATTTTAAAGAACATCGTAGAATTACATTCTATCCTTCTGGCTTTGACCTGCTCCTGTACCCTTATACTTGCTTCGAGTAACATTGAACTTATAGCGGACTGTCAATGAGATTTTACTTGTTGAGAACTCATCGAAGATGGTTTCCTTCAGTTTGCCGTACTTGCCTATTATGTGACTGTCGTTCGTGCCAAACACGTCGTTGACATAAAGCTGGAAAGTCAGGCTGTCCTTCAGAAAGCCCTTGTATATAGACAGGTCGGTGTTGAACATCGGCTTGTAGATGTAATGGTTTTCCTCGTATCCCTTTGTGATGTAAGTCATCATAACGGAGAACATCGCCCATTTCGTATCGAAGGTGTTGTTGAGCTTTAGCTCAGCTACAGGTTTGTTAAGATAATGTCCGTCCCTTGTCTCCAACTTGAACCATTGCTTCTCAACCATAGCTGACAGCATAGGATGCCAGATGCCAAAGGCTGGCTGCAAGGTGAGCACAGAAGACACATTGTTGTAAGATTTGCCATTTATCATCCTCATCAATCCGATGGTGGCATTGTCCTTATACATCTCTACAGTCTGATAAATGGGGTCGGATACATGTTCATAAGTCAGGTTGAAAGTCAACCATTTATAGGCGAGGTCGTAACTGATATCTCTTGAAATCTCTGAGACAAGAAACGGATTACCAGTCTCGTATGTATAGTGGTTGCTATATTGCACACCGCTTCTTAATACCCAGTAGTTAGGACGATCGATGTCGGCTGCATAGCTTAGCTGCATCTGTACATTGCCGATTGGCATAGAAAGGCTGAGAGACGGAAACCAATTGCCGTAATTCTTGCTTTGCTCCGCCATATACTTACCATCGTCATAATATTTGAAATCAACATTCTCGTATCGCAATCCAGCTTCCATGTTCAGCTTGCCAAAGTCACGACTATAGGTAACGAACGCAGAGGACATGCCCTCTTTAATGCGGTCTCTTACATTGTCGGAAAGAGTGTTTGGTATGATGGCATAGTTGGTGTTACGATTGGTGAACGAATACTCGCCTCCTACCGACAAGTCACCACCCAAAAGTGGATAAGAGAGCACCATTTTGGAAGCTATCAGGCGGTTGTACTTTGAAGTGGTACTGTTTACAAGTTGGTTTTGTATTGCAGAGTTTACCTCCTGATAATGCTCATCTATATTGTTTTTATTGTTTCCTTTAGACCAAAACCAGTCGGTATTGAAGTCAATACCCAATTTCCCTACCTTGCCTACATAATATATATTGCTTGACAAGTTGCTATTCTGTCCAAACTCCGATCTGATAGAAGTGTTAGTCTCAGTCAGATCTTCATCTCTCAGTACAGAGCCTTCCGTCTTTCCGTCTGTTATCAGCTTTGGATTGCGTAAGAAACTAAAGCTTGCTCCCAACGAATTGTTGTCGTCAAACTGATAACCGACATTCAAGCGAGAACTAAAAGTCTCGGTTTTGTTCTTCCAACGTGTTTTATCCTGCTGATTCCATATCTTGTCGAGATATGTCATTTGCTGCAAGTCTTTCTCGTCTGGCGATGATTGTTTTGCGCCATAGGCGTAAGCGCCAAGCTCCAATCCGTTCTTACGGTAATACATATTCAGCCTGCCATATCCTCCAATATTCTTTTTCTCGTCGTACGAACCTTCTGTTGTAGCGTCAAATCCGAATCCATCGCCTTGTATCTTCTTTGTGGTGATACGTATAACAGCCTTAGTGCTTGCAGCATAACGAGCACCTGGGTTGGATATTACCTCTACCGACTTGATGTTGTCCGAACTCAAACGGTCGAGTTCGCTTCTGTCTCTCATCTGTCGTCCATTGATATATATTATAGGCTCGCCACGTCCAAACACCTTGATGTTGCCATTCTGTGCAGATACGTTAGGTATGCGGTCGAGCAGATGCTCCATTGTTCCTGCCTTTTCAAGGACAGAACCAACAATAGTAGTCATCATTCCCCCATTTTTCAAAACGGTCTTCGGCAAAGATGATTTTATCACTACTTCACCGAGCATCTTGCTGTCTTCTTCCATCTTGATAACTCCCACATTCTCACCTTTGCAGTCCTTGAATATTGTCTTATATCCTACGGAAGTTACCTTGAGGATTCCGCCATTGCAAGAGGAGTCGATAGAAAAACACCCATTCTCTCCACTTACAGCCCCATTGACGAATGTTGAATCTTGACGGTTTAGTAGCACTACATTTGCAAAGGCCAAAGGCTCTCCCTTGGCATCTACAATCTTTCCTGAAATGTTTTGCGCCATCATCTGGGACATTGTTGAGAGACACACAACTATTGTAAAGAAAAACTTTCTCATAATACCACTTTTTAATCAAACATACTTTTTCGTAAATGTGGTCAAACATTTATACTAACGAAAGCAAACTGCAATTATTTGCCTCATTTTGTATTCCAGGTGCAAAGATATAAAGACTTTTTTTTACCGAGTAATTTTTCGGAAATATTTAAATTGCATTAAACTACGTTGTACGTGATTATACTTTGCATAATAACGCTAAAACGACATTTTCACTTACTTTTTTTACGGTTTACCTGCATCTTTATTCTATTTGATTCATTAATAAGTTGTCTTGTTACACTATCTTTATAGAATGCAATCTCAATCATTTTGTGGTAGTGATAGACGGAATCTTCATACGCATCAACTTGGGTTCTTAATTTATCAATTATGTCTTCGTCTCGTTGGACATCGAAAAGCATTTTTCTGTTTGCCGAGATGAGAAAGTTATAGATGATGTAAGAAATCGTGTTGCTGCCTACGAGGATTCTATACGCCATCATCATGAAATGGTTGAAATGGCTACTTATAAAATTTCAAAGATTATAAACCCCGAATTTTCTACCACTGCTTCATTTTCTGTTTTTTGGAATTAGCGTTATTGATTCAAGTTTGGCAACATTGGCCGAGATAGGTTTGATTGTCAGCCTTACATCGTACTGTTCAGGGAGTAGCTTTACATTTGGGTATTGGTTGAGATTGTAACTTCTCCAAAATGGAGTTTCGTTATAACGGAAACATACCTCAACTATTCTACTTGTTGAATATCCCCTCAGCTGAGTTGTCAATGTTATCGGTTTGATAGACTCCGCTTTTACATTCCAATAGACAAAAAGCACAAGAAAAGTAGAAAGACCGCCAACAGTAGCAAATTTCAAATACTTGCCATATTGGGATTTTCGGGAAATGATAAAACAACCGACAGCAACAAGCCATACGACAATTATCAAGAAATCATATACACGGTTGGAGATAAGAAACCCTCTTGAAAGCCATAAAACTGCACCCATAAGCGCGATAATCGCCAATAAAAAACAGTCAATCGACCGTGAACGTATCGACTGATATATCCATTTGCCTATGCCATAAGCAATAGCGATTCCGACTATATAGCGTAGCATGATTTCCATACTCATTTTCCATATTTCTTTTTCAGATATTCACGCAGTTTGGGAGAATCCTTGCCTTCATATATTCGGTTGCGGTCGAACACCGTCCAACTGTCGCCGTCCGGGAATGTCATCTTCTCAAAACTTCCGGGGTCAGCACCTTGAATGATGGAGTCGTTCCAAAACACATGTTTGTCATCTTTCCCATAGTTGAAATCTCCCCCGAAACCTCCCGCGGGCACAGGCTGGAAAGTTTCGGGATTTGCCCCGGCAACTAATTTGGAACTCCACCAGACATGCGATTTATCCTTGTACCAGTTGTCGGAAATATGCTCGAAAGTCGCGACATCGGCTTTAGGAAGGATATTAAAATGGGAATCGTAGATATTCGTTCCGTCGGAATACATCAAACTGCCTACTTCGGTGAGTTTGGAATAATCTTTTATTTGGGTTGGAATCCCTTTATTGTAAGCCCTGTGCTTGTCTTGCCCTATATAGAAGTCCACTTCCTTGAACGTCGCAGGATCAGCACCGGGAACCTCCTTGTCCCTGAAAAACACTTTGTGCTTGTCAGCGGCATAGTCTCCTGATTGGAGCGGAATCTCTGCTTCAATCGGGTGGAAAGTCTCGTAATCGATATCTGTAATCACACCTCCTGCAAGGTAGTATCCATTGTATTTGTCTTTTGCCCAATGAGTTTCCCAAGAATCTAAACTGCCTAAGATTTTGAATGTCGATTTATCTCTTACGTTCAATGCTTTCCCATCCCAATAAAAATCGTTGGCATCTTCTGCAAAATAGTAGGAATTCACTTTGAATGTTGCCGGATGCGCCTTTTCTATCAATTCACCGGAAACATATACATGCGTATTGTCTGCTGCATACGATTTGGTAAGCACACGGAACGAGCCGCCATCGGCACCATTGATAATATCGCCCTCGTAGAATGCGTGTTTCTTGTCTCGACCATAATCATCATTCAGTATTTCAAAAGTCTTTGGGTCTGCATCAACATGACTTGAAGTATAACCGCTTCCTTCATTCCACGTATTCCATGTTACCTCCTTACCATCGTTTTTATATCCGACAGAACATGAAACTAGGGTCATCAATACCAAAAGTATTGATGTAATGAATATAGATTTCTTAGGAGTTTGCGAACCTAACTTACTTTGTGCTGTTGCTCCGAATGCTATAAGCAGGGAGCAAAATATTAACATAAATCCCTTCATAGCTACATTATAATTTGCAAATATTATATGAAGCCTTTGTCCCGAAGTCGAAGATTATTTTCAAACCAGAAGAAAGGTCTTTCTCAATACCCTTTACCTCGCAATAATAACGATGTTGTGCAAACGCATTGCCAACATTACAAATAAGGCATAAAGCCAATAAATATTTCATAATAGTCTTGCTCATTTCTTTCTTGTTTTATAGTCCTTGTGATACTTTGCTATACACTTGTTGGAAAACTCTTTCATTGATGGCATTCTGGAAGCACTTGTTGTCAAGTTGTTCTTTCATCTGTATAACTGCATCCTTTGTCGGTTCAAGCAGCACGTCAATGCGGCGCAACACCAACATAGGCAGAATGACCTTCTTGTAATCGCCTTTGTTGAAAGCGTTCACAAGTACATCATTGGCTATGTTCCAGATGAACGAGAACAAAAAGTTATATTGTGACTGTTCCATTATGTCTTGTCTTTTATTTAGTACTACGTTCTTTCGCGTCTGAGATAAGTTCCTTCATATCCACAGACAATATCTGTGCAATTTTTATGCGATTTAACTTCATATTTTTATTGCATTTTACCATACAAAAATAATAATTTATTGCGATAATCTATTATAAAAAGCAAAAAGTAAGCATTTTATAAGATGATTTTAGCCGAAGATACTACAAATCCGACTTTTTATGCTTATTTTAGAGGCTTTATGGCTCTGTTTTTAGGTTTTGGCTTAAAAGTAAAGTTGTAATTTTCTAAAGAGATAGGCAAGCGCCCAACTTCTTGATTTTCAATCAAAGTCCAATTTAGAGCGAGTTATGCCTTATAACCCAAAGAAAAAGGTCGCTTAATACTGGTGAAATCTTTCTCTTATACTATATAAAAGTTCTGTTTAGCCTATAAAAGTTCTATTCAAAGGCTTTGAATGTCCGTTCAGAGCCTTTGAATGTCCGTTCAAAGCCTTTGAACGGAGATTTCTATGTGATTTAATGATTTTTGTTGTGTGATTTAACGATTTTAGTTGACCACTCTAAGTATTATTGGCAATACGAGTAGACTCAGTTATGCCTTTTTTAAATTCACGTTGACTTACTTATTTTTTAGTCATCTTTACAGTTGACTACTTATGTCTATAGTCGCAAATAATACCTCAACGCTCCCAACGAACGGGTGGTCTCGGGATGCGAGAGGATGATAAACTCCCGAAGCAGGCGCTCGGGATGAAAACTGGTCTGCTCGAAATAAGGCTGCGAACTGGTGCTTGCCTGAAAGACTCGCCCCGTCTTCATCGCCTTCAGCTGGCTGTAGCCGGGATATTCCTGCAGCAACTCGGCACGCGAGAGAGGATGGTCGCCCCAATACTTTGTCGCCCAGACATCCACCTCGTCAGCCTTTGCCAAGATCTGCTCAGGACTCATGGGAAGACTGCCGTTATGGGTGTCGTCGGCAAAGAGATAACGGGCATGAGCATCCTGCAGCAAGGTGCCTATGGTACTGCGTCCGCCAGAAACATACCACACACTTCCCGTCTTGCGCTCGGTAAGGATGGAATAGCCTAAGGGCAATTTGGCTGCAAAGGCTTTCAAATGGAGATAAGATTTCTCTATGCCGCTAAAAAGACTGGTAGCCTTTTCGGAGCCGTAGAGCAAGCCGTAAAACTTAATCCACTCAGAACGGCCCAAGGGCGAGGTCTCCATATAGTCGGCAGCCTCGATGATAGGTATTTGCAAGGCCGAGAGTTTGCCGTAACCGCCGCTGTTCTCGAAGGGCGAGAGAAGCAGGGCATCGGGACGGAGCGACATGATGCGCTCGATATCTGGCTGCATACTGGAACCGCAGTTGTATATGTAGGGACGAGACTTGTGTGAAGTACGCCTCTGAACATCGGGAATAAGAATGTACTCGAGGTCGCATACACCCGCGATGGCTTGCTGACGGCCCAGCTCGTAGAGCAGCTGACAATGGGCTGAAGTGGTGATGATGCTCTTCGTCAGGGGTGTGCGCAGGATGTCGCAGGGTGTTGTTCCTGTAATTGCTGTCTTCTGGTCGGCCAGTTTCTTAGCCACCTCATCGCCTTCTGATCCCTTGGGAACGAGTAGATAGCGATGAAGTACCCCACCCTGTTTCCAGGGATTGAGCACCACAGCCTCAGTATAACCCTTGTGGCGAATGAGTTGTAAGTACTTGGCATAGTCGAGTTGGATGGTGTCGCCCGAAGCCTGAGCTGTAGCAGTTCGGTTTCCACACGAGTTGAACAACAGCATAAAGCCAGAGAGCCATACCAGCACACAGAGCGCCAGAATATTATAACGTTGATAATACCTTTTTGTTATTGACATGATTTTTTTTAATAATGGAAGTTCAAGAAGTTAATCAAACTCAAGTTTCACATATGGTTCAAGTACGGGCTGAAGGCCCAGAAGTTCCAGAAGCAGCACGCCCTGAAAGGGCAGAAGCTCTTAGCCCAGGGCATCGCCCTGGGTAATTACGGCAGCAAACCTGTCGCCCTGTAAGGGCAAAAGCTTTAAAACTCCTAACAATTTATAAGGCTTTTGCCCTTACAGGGCGCCTTGCTGATTGTCATTGTACCCAGGGCGATGCCCTGGGCTAAGAGCTTCTGCCCTTTCAGGGCGTATGGGGCAAAACTTGCGAAACTTCAGTTAATCAACAACTACTTGAAAAATCAGAATACCACTTTCTTGCCCTTGTGGATGTATATTTTGCCGCGTTCCACACGTTCCACCCTTTGTCCTGTAAGAGTATAGTAAACTGCATCGCCCTGCACCTGGTGATCAGAAACCGTGGGGAGCTGGATGCCAGTAGAAGGACGTTTGCGAGGCGTGATGATGTAGGGATTGTCGTCGTAGCCCTCCACGAGATGAAGGTCTACCACGGAACTGACCTCTGTAGAAGTCTCTCCTAACCATCCGCAATACTGGAAGATGCCCGTCATCACCCGTATGTAGTCGATATGGTCGAGAGCCACGGGGTCGCCTTTCTCGTCGACAGCCCAGTTAATATCGAACGAGGAGTAGAGCAAGTCTTTGGCAGGACAAGCATCGGCATAGCCATAAGCGTCCTTTGCGTAGCGGTATTGCACCCAGTACGTTGGTTTATACATCACGGCATTATTGGGCAGACAGCCTCCCTTAAAGGTGAGCTGGTCCTTGCCTTCCCATTGGGGCCAGTAGGTCTGAAGATTATATTGATTCTTCATGTGATAGCCAGTGGAATCGCGTCGCTCTCCCTTGGCGTCGGTCCATGTACAATCCCACTTGATATAGTTATCGCAGACAGATCCAAATAGCTGATGTTCACAGGCTTCTGTGGTTGGCTTAAAGTAAGTGATTTCGAAGTCGTGAATCTCGTTGGTATAGTATTCCGAGCCTGCCAACTCATACCATTTGGCTGTTTCGAGGTTGTCGCCCACTCCCACGTAGACGATTCCCGGCTCAATGGAACCTCCGATGGTCTCCTTACCATATTTGGGGTCGTCGATTGCATACATTCCGTTTCCCTTGATCAGAAAATCCGATCCATACTTGTTCACTATCGGATGGTCGAACTTCATGGTGATGTAGCCGCCATAGGCTCCCAAACTGACAACATTGCCTTCATCATTCAGCAAGTCCTCACATCGCCTGTTCACGTCGTCCTGGGTGGAATTGGCATTAGCCTCAGGCAAAACGTTAACAAACTGTCCGGGTGCTGGATGAAACTCCAGCACCTGCACAGTTTGTGTCTGCGCCCATCCTACCTGCGACAGAGTCAGCAGGCAGAGGGATAAAATCTTTTTTCTCGTAGTAGTTTTGTACATGTTTTATTGTTTGTCTACTCAAATTTTGCAAGTGGTTTAAGTACGGGCTGAAGGCCCAAAAGCTCCAGAAGCAGCACGCCCTGGGCTAAGAGCTTCTGCCCTTTCAGGGCGTGTGGGGCAAAACTTGCGAAACTTCAATTTGTTTACTTGTAAATCTGCACGTCGTCGATAGCGACATAAGCAGGAGCAGAAAAACCATGGCTGTTCTTCTGGTCGTCAGAGAACTCGTAGTTGATCTTCAAACTGTTGACAGCTCCAAACGAACTGAGGTCTACATACTTCCAGTCGGTAACTGAGGTTTTGCCGTCCTGCAGGCGACATTTCACCTTGCCCTGAGAGAGGCCTGCTGCATCGAAACCCTCGAAGGTTACGTCGATGAAGGTGGCGTCTGTGGCTGCCGAGTTGTAGCTATCTCCATTGGTAAGCGAGTTGAGGAAATAAGAGTTGTTAGTAACCCAAAGTCCCTTGATTTTGCGTGCCACGCCGTCCTTGAAGTCGATGACAGGACAAGAGTCCCAACCACCATCATTATAACCATAGGCTACAACAAAGTTTTTGCCTGAATGAGCTGCCGTGCCTGTAGGCAAAGAGAGTTGTGTCGTAGGACTTCCGTTGGCGATATCGCAATGATAGTTTGATACAGCCACTCCGCCGTTCCAATAAGCCCATGAACCGTAAGACTCGTTGAGTTTGGAGTGCAACTTTGTAGTTTCGTCGGTCCACTCGTACACGCCATTGTCCTCGGTGAATCCCATTCCTGATTCACCATAGAGCAACTTACCCGTGCCCTGGTTTGGGTCAATCAGAGCATTCCAGTAATCCCCCTCGAAATCTACAGTTTCGTAATTGGGCTCCTCAGGACCATCATCTTCACTACATGATGCCAAAAAACCAGTAGCGCATACGAGCGCCAGCAAATAAAAATACTTCTTCATTTTCTTTTAGTTAAACTTAAAAAATTAATAAATATTGTGTTGTATGATCTTACACCTTGTCTATTACATTACAGAATTTTTCACAAGTAAGCTCCTCACGCCCTGAACCAACTTCCTTTGCGCTTCACGGCAATGCCAAGAAGTGGGCAGGATTGATGCCCTTGAGGCTGTACTTGTTGAGCAGGGAACCGTCGCGGTCAAACTCGTAGACGTAGCCGTTGGTGGCGTAGCCGCGTGAATCCGACACATAGAGATGTCCCGAGTGGGGCGAGATGTAAATGCCGTAGGGCGACTGCATCTGCTTGATGGTGGGCATGGCTGCGTCATATTCCCCAAGTCCTTCCTCCACCCGAAGTGAGGGCAACTGGATGGTGTGAACCGAGAACTCGTAGGTGTTTGTTAGGTAAGAGAAGGCAGAGCCTATGGCGTAGAACCTTCCGCCGTAGCTGCAATTATAGGTCACAGGGAAATCGAACACGCGGAACTCTTCACTCTGCATGTTGAACACGATGGAGCGTCCCGGAACCTCATAGTAGTCGCCCACGGAGTTGATGCAAAGAAACTGCCCTTCCTGCGACATGTTGCCGAAGAGGTTGATGCAGCCCGTGTCGATACGTTTCAGTTCCTTCATCGTCTGCGCATCGATGACCGAGATGGTCGACTCGTAGTCGTGGCTTGCTTGCGAAGAATAGCCTCCTGTATTCGCCACAAAGAGGCGGCCGCGGTAACAGGCTATTCCCTCGGGCTCGTAACCTACGGGACAGGTATCGACAATCTTCTTCGTACGCAGGTCTATCTTCGCCACATAGCCGTCGTTGGCATACGAGGTGCAATACAGGTATTCGCCATCGGTAGCCAACTTGCGGTTGTTGGGAATATCCTCTGTGGCAGCTATGGCGGTTCCGTCGGGACGGATGTACTGGATGATGTTCGACCAGTTGACGGAGATGGCGATAAGCGTGTCGTTCACCATCAGCAGGTCGTTGCCTGTATCGCCCAAGCGCTGCTGTGGATTCTGTTGTCGGAACCATTTGTTGGTAAGCACACCATGGTCGATGAGCGAGATGGTGGAGTTGTCCATTCCCCACAATCCCTCGCAGAGCACGAGCAGGCGGTCGTCGGAAGCCGTGGGATGACTGACTGCCACTTCGTCGTTCACTTCCATGCGACAGCCTGAAAGCATCATCGTCAGTACGATGGCGATGGCATAGAGGCTTATGATGTGTTTACGAATGTTCATATTTCTTTAGTATTGTCTTAACTCCTTAACTTCTTGACTCCTTAACTTCTGAGCAAATCCCTACATTTCAAATTTCAGGGTCATCTTGTAGTTTCTTCCAGGCATGGGATAACGCTTCACCACCTCGTGATGCGAGTCGGTAAGGTTGTTACACTCCAAGGTCGCCTGCAGTACGTATTTGCCCAAGTGGAAACGTTTGTTCAGCTTCACGTCCACCGTGTACCAGTCGCCCAGGCGGTCGTCGGAATTATTGGAAATCAGGGCAAAGCGCTCACCTGTATAGAGAAATGAGGTGCAGAGGCTGTACGACCGATAACCCAGATCGACGATGGCTGATCCCGAATGCATGGGCGAATAGGGAATGTAGTTCTTGTATTCCGGATCGTCGGGCATGGTGTAGTCGCGGTCTATCTGGCACGTGTAGTTGGCGTTGGCAGAGAGCGAGAACCTGCCCCACTCCTGGTTGTAGCCGCCTGAGAGCGACACGCCATACGACTTCACCTTGCCAAAGTTGACCATCGACCATCTGAACTGGCATTTCATCGGGATGGCCACAATCTTGTCGCTAATCTCGTTGTAATAGGCGTCAAGGGCCAGGTGCAGATGTTTGCCGCGATAGTCGGCTCCCGCATCCCATTGCGAGGTGTATTCGGGCTGCAGCTGGGTGTTGCCCACCAGCGTGTAGTACAGGTCGTTGAGCGTGGGCACACGGAAGATGCGCTTGTGGAAAGCCCTGAGGATCCAGCCGCCCTTTTTATACGAGAGCAGGAACATGGGCGTGAGCTTTTGCATCGCATCGGCTTGCGCCACGGTGTGGTCTTGTATGTGCGTATAGAGCAGCGCCACATTGGCCTCCCATCCCTTGTACGAACCGATGAGCGAGAGGAGCGACTTGGAGTCGATGCGATAAACGTAGTTGAAGCGATAGACATCGCAGTCGAGGTCGGACCATCGCAGGTCGGTGCTTGCTGTCAGCGAGAGATAGGTACTGTTGTAAGAACCAGCCACAGAGGCGTATAAGTCCTGTTGGGTGTAGTGATTGTTGCAGTACATAGCGGCAGCATTGGTCGATGGGTCCTGCAGATAATGCAGATAGTCGAACGCATACTTCATGTTGGCCTTCAGACCGAAACGGCTCCACAGTTTCTTGTACGAAGCCTGTGCGAAGAAGTTCTGATCCCATTGCCGGTCGGTGGAGTCCCATTGGTCGGAGAGTCGCCTTACGACAGGACCTGGCAAGCCCCTTTCGGAGTTATAATAATAGGTGTGGACCGACAGTCCCCGATAGAAGCCTGCTGCCTCAAGCCGGTAGAAGGTGATGTCGGAATTGTGACGGCGCCCTATCGTGTCTTCCGAAGCCGACTGGAACCGGAACTTATAGTCGCCGTCGCTGTGCTGATATTCGCCATCTACAAAGAGCCAGTTCTTCAAGGCGAAATAGAGCTTGGCTTTCTGCAGTCCAAACGATCCCAGTCCGTACTCGCCCGTCAGCGTGGTGCGGTCGGGACGACGGGTCTGCATATAGACCGTAGCAGCCGAGGCGTACTCGGAAGCCGACTGCAGACGCTCGTTCCTGTTGGCGTTGTATAGCGACACAGACTCCATGTTGGACAAAGAATACTTGCCCAAATCCACCTGTCCGTTCTGTGCGTTGGTGATACGAATGCCATCGAGATACACGCCCACATGCTGCGATCCGAGCGACCGCACGTTGACGGTCTTCAGTCCGCCCAGTCCACCATAGTCTTTGATCTGCACGCCCGAGAAATACTTCAGGGCATCGGCCACGGAGGTGGTAGACAGGTTCTGCAGCATCTCGCCCTGGAGGGTCTGGCTGGGTGTAAGGTAATGAGGGCGTTCGCCCACACACACCACCTCGTCGAGCGAGAGCGTGTCGCGATGAATCGTACCTACATTCTGCGCATGACATGGCATCACACAGAGGCACAATAATCCTTTGCAGATTTTCTTCATCTTATCCTAAAAAACTTAATGGTTCTCCATCCCAAAACCTAACCCACGAGGCGGGATAGAATCATAGACAGAAAGCGTAAATACTTATAGTATGCTGATTGATACATACAGTGAGCACACACATTGTCTCTCTATGGCAACGGCAGGTCTTCTGGCTCGCGTCGTCAAACTCGTTCAAGCGGTCTTCCCGAAAAAATGTCAGTGACCATCATGCTTGCCCAATAAGACGCATACAGCAGCGGGACTGCTCAGGCTTCTCACCTGATTCCCTTTTCATCGCAACACCTCCTATTGCCTCAGCGGAACGAAGATAGTTGCGAACCAATTGCGGCTGCAAAGGTAAATAAAAAATATGAACCCGCCAAGGTTTCTTGTTTATTTTTGTTAAAAACTTTCATACATAATAAACCATTTACCCGAAATGTCATCTTTTTTAGTGTAAGTTGCGAGGGGACAAGAAGATAACTTCTCAAAAAACAGATATCAACAAACAATATATAAAGGATGAGAAAAGTAAAAACAATCACAAAGGCAATCGTAGGCTTGATGATAGCCTCAATGCCCTTCTCGGTAGAGGCCCGTCAATGGAGTCTGAAAGACTGTATCGACTACGCCCTGGCCAACAACATCTCGTTGCAGAAAACACGTCTGCAGGCACAGAGTGCCCACGAAGACTATCTGCAGTCGAAGGCAGCCTTGTTGCCATCGCTCAGCGCTTCTACCAACCAGAATGTCAACTACACGCCATGGGTGGCCAACGGCATCTCTGGTGACGGATACTCCAAGGCTTCCATCGACAAGGTGTACTACAACGGCACGTACAGCGTGATGGGCAACTACACCCTTTACGACGGCGGCAAGCGGCAGGCGCAGGTGAAGCTCAACAAACTGGTGGGCGAGGCTGCACAACTCGATTCTGCCACACAGGCTGCCAAACTGCAGGAGCAGATAGCCCAGCTCTACGTTCAGATACTCTACTCCACCGAGGCCATCAACGTGAACCAAGAGAGCTATCAGTCGAGCTTGGAGAACGAGAACCGCGGCAAGGAGATGGTAAAGATCGGCAAGATGTCGAAAGCCGACTTGGCTCAGCTCACCGCTCAGAGAGCACAGGATGAATACAACATTGTGGAGGCAAAGAACAATGTGAGAAACTACAAGCGACAACTCAAGGAACTGTTGCAGATAACCGACGAAGAGGCTTTCGACGTGGTGATGCCCAACACGACCGAGGCGATGGCGCTGGCTGAGATTCCTGCCCTGCAAAGTGTTTACACGGCTGCTCTCGACCGTCGACCCGAGATGAAGGTTTATCAGAACCAGTTGGCACAGAACGACCTGGACGTGAAGATAGCCAAGGCTGGCAAACTGCCAACCATCGGTTTGAATGCAGGTTTGTCTACGAGTACAACTTCCATGAATACAAACAGTTGGGGTTCACAGATAAAGAACAACTTCAATGTGGGCGGTGGCTTCAGCGTGAGCATTCCGCTCTTCGACAACCGACAGACAAAGACAGCTGTCAACAAGGCTTGCATCCAGCAACAACAGATTCTTCTCGACATGAAGAACGAGCAGACACAGCTCTACTCCACCATCGAGAACTACTGGCTGCAGGCCAACACCAACCAGAGCCAATACCAGGCTGCCAAAGTGAGCCGCGAGAGCGCACAGGAAAGCTACAACCTGCTGAGCGAGCAGTTCCGCTTAGGACTGAAGAACATCGTGGAACTTCGCACAGGCAAGGACAACCTGTTGCGTGCCCAGCAGAACGAGTTGCAGGCAAAATACCTCGCTATCCTCAACCTCGACATGCTGAAGTTCTATCAGCAAGGAAGAATCTTGTAAAGGTAAAAAGGTAAAAGAGTAAAAAGGTAAAAAAGTAAAAAGAGTAAAAAAGTAAAAACATTCAATATGAAAAAGCTGAAAATAAGCAAAGTTTGGATTGCCATGACAGTCGTGGTAATCATAGCCGTGGCAGCCTGGGCACTCTCAGGCGGAAAGGAAAAGGAAGAAATCAACTTCAAACAGGAGAAGGTGAGTCTGCAGACCCTGCAGAACAGCGTGACTGCCACAGGTACCATCGAGGCAGTGACAAGTGTCACCGTGGGTACACAGGTATCAGGTATTGTCAACAAACTCTACGTCGACTACAACAGCCAGGTGAAGAAGGGCCAGGTCATCGCCGAACTCGACAAAACCAATCTGCTGAGCGAGCTCAACACCGCCAAGGCCAACATGGCAAGCGCCCAGAGTCAGCTCAACTACCAGAACGCCAACATGAAGCGCTATCAGACCCTCTATCAGAAAGGACTCGTCAGCGCCGACGACTATGAGAACGCCCTCCTCACCTATCGACAGGCCAAGGAGCAGGTGGCCACAGCCAAGGAACAGGTGCAACGTGCGCAGACCAACTTAGGCTACGCCACCATCACCTCGCCTATCGACGGAACCGTTATCTCGAAGAGTGTGGAGGAAGGTCAGACCGTGGCTGCCAGTTTCAACACTCCTGAGCTCTTCACCATCGCCAAAGACCTGACCAACATGCAGGTAGTAGCCGACGTGGACGAGGCTGACATAGGCGCTGTGAAGGAGGGCGACCGCGTTACCTTCACCGTCGACGCTTATCCCGACGACACCTTCGAGGGTACGGTGAAGCAGGTTCGTCTGCAGGCTACGACAACCAACAACGTGGTAACCTACGAGGTGGTGATCAGCGCACAGAATGCCGATCTGAAACTGAAACCGGGACTCACCGCCAATGTCACTATCTACACGCAGGAACGTACTGGCGTGCTGGCTGTAGCCAACAAGGCGCTGCGTTTCACACCTACCAAGGAAACCGTAGGCAAAGACATGAAGATAGTTGACTGCAAGGGCAAGAACAAGGTATGGACCCTCGACGGCAAAACCCTTACCGCTCACCCAGTGAGCATCGGTCAGACCGACGGAATGCATACAGAGATAACAAAGGGACTGAAGGCCGGTCAGCAGATTGTGACCGAAATCGTGGTGAACACACCCGAGGACAACAGCGAGGACCAGCAACAAAGCCAGGGACTGATAAGCGGACCGGGTCCAAGGGGAAAGAAGAAATAAGGGTTTGCTATCACTTCTCAACCCAGCGAAAGTTTATTCTGAACCCAGCGAAAGTTCAATAAAAGTACAATCATCATGTCAGAAAACATAGAAAACAAAGCCAGCCAAGACCAGAAGAAGGTCGTGATTGAGCTCGACAACGTAAGGCGCGACTTCCTCGTAGGCGACGAGACGGTTCATGCCCTCAAGGGCGTGAGCTTCAAGATCTACGAGGGCGAGTTTGTCACCATCATGGGTAAGTCGGGATCGGGCAAGTCTACCCTGCTCAACCAGTTGGGTTGTCTCGACACCCCATCGAGTGGCGAATACTACCTCGACGGCGTGTCGGTACGCACCATGTCGCGTTCGGAGCGTGCCGTGCTGCGCAACCGCAAGATAGGTTTTATCTTTCAGAACTATAACCTCCTGCCCAAGACCACGAGCGTGGAGAATGTGGAACTGCCCCTGATGTACAACCCCTCGGTAACAGCCGAGGAGCGCAAGCAGAGGGCGATAGAGGCGCTGAAGGCCGTAGGATTGGGCGAACGTCTCTATCACAAGAGCAACCAGATGTCGGGTGGACAGATGCAGCGTGTGGCCATAGCCCGCGCCCTGGTCAACAACCCCGCCGTCATCCTTGCCGATGAGGCAACGGGCAACCTCGACACACGTACAAGTTTCGAGATTCTCGTGCTCTTCCAGAAACTCTACGCTGAGGGACGTACCATCATCTTCGTGACCCACAACCCCGATATTGCCAACTATTCGAGCCGTAACATCGAGTTGCGCGACGGTCACATCATCAGCGACGAGTACAATCCGCACATCCTCTCTGCCGCCGAGGGTCTCGCTGCCCTGCCGGCGAATACGGATGAGTAATTTTTCAATATTAATGATTTAAAATGCGATGAATTATCAGAATCTATTCAAGATAGCCATCAGGGCGATCGCAGCCAACAAGATGCGGTCGTTTCTCACGGCTTTGGGTATCATTATAGGTATTGCTGCCGTCATCACCATGCTCGCTATCGGACAGGGCAGCAAGGCAAGCATCAAGGCCAACATCGCCGAGATGGGAAGCAATATGATCATGATTTCGCCGGGTGCCGACATGAGGGGCGGTGTGAGACAGGACGCCTCTGCCATGGAGACCCTCAAACAGGCTGACTATCAGACTATCAAGGACGAGTGCAACTACATCTCTGCCATCTCGCCTACCGTCAACAGCAGCGGTCAATGGATCAACGGCAACAACAATACGCAAAGCTCCATCTACGGTGTGAACCAGGACTACCTGAGCATCCGACAGCTCAAGGTGGCCGACGGTGAGATGTTTACCGACAACGACATCAAGGCGGCTGCCAAGGTGTGCATCCTGGGACAGACAGTGGTGGATTATCTCTTCCCCGACGGCAGCGACCCCGTGGGCAAAGTGGTGCGATTCAACAGCATCCCCTTCCGTGTGGTGGGTGTGCTGAAGAAGAAGGGCTACAACTCCATGGGTATGGACCAGGACGACCTGGTGCTGGCGCCCTACACCACCGTGATGAAACGCATCCTGGCCCAAACCTACTTGGGCGGTATCGTCTGCTCGGCGATTACCGAGGAAGCTTCGCAACCGGCTCAAGACCAGATAACGGAGATCCTGCGACGCAACCATAAGCTCAAGGACGCCACCGATACGACCGAGGCAGACGAGGACGACTTCAACATCCGTTCGCAGGAGGAGATTTCGAGCATGATGAACTCCACCATGTCGACCATCACCATCCTTCTTGGTTCTGTGGCAGGCATTTCGCTCCTCGTGGGCGGTATCGGCATCATGAACATCATGTATGTGAGTGTGACGGAGCGCACCCGTGAGATTGGTCTGCGAATGAGCGTGGGAGCACGTGGCGTCGACATCCTCAACCAGTTCCTCATCGAGGCCATCCTGCTGAGTGTGACGGGCGGTGTGATAGGTGTGCTGTTGGGAGTCAGTCTGTCGGTAGGACTGCAACAGTTCCTGCACGTAGCCACGCAGATAGAGCCCTGGAGCATCATCATGAGCTTTGCTGTTTGTACCTTCACAGGTGTCTTCTTCGGCTGGTATCCTGCCAAGAAAGCTGCCCGCCTCGACCCTATCGAAGCCATCAGATACGAATAATAATCTCTCGCTATTCTGCACAATAATTTCCCAATCGGGACGTTATTGTAGCAGAAAAGAACAAAAAAAACACTATAAAACATGATACTAAACTGTGTCGTTATTGACGATGACCCAGAGGCTCTGAACCAGATAACGAGCCACATCAAGCGAACACCAACCCTACAACTTATTGGTGCTTATACCAGTGCGCGGGAGGCTGTAAGAGACGTGAGGAACGGACATGTCGACGTGCTCTACCTCGCCATACAGATGCCCGAACTGAGCGGCATCGAGTTTGCCCGTCTCGTGCCGGAGAGTTGCCGTCTGGTCTTCACCACAGCCTACAAGGAGTATGCCTTCGACGGTATCAAGGCTGGAGCTGCCGACTATCTGCTCAAACCCATCAGCTTCGAAGACTTTCAGGAGTCGTACAAGCGAGTGAGGGCTACCTTTGACGAATACCAGTTGCAGGACCCGATAGAGCGCGACCGCTGTTTAGTAGCCAAGGTTGAGAATAAGTTTGTCCGCATCGACCTCGACGATATTCTCTACATCGAGAGCATGAACGACTATGTGCGTTTCCATCTCACACAGGGCCGTAAGGTCACGACCTTCTCCAACCTCAAGCGACTGGAGAGCCGTCTGCCCCGCCAGCAGTTCAAGCGCATCCACCGTTCATTCATCGCCAACCTCTGCCGCATGGACTCCATCGGTCACATGCGCATCTATTATGGCGAGACCAGCATCCCTATCTCCGATTCCTACAAGGATGCCGTCTACCAGTTCGTCAACTCGCATTTAGCTTAAGGGAAGGAAATTCCTCCAGAAAAGCCTTCCTTTCAGAAAGGAAATATTTCTTCGGGAGAGTGAACGAAAGTTGTGGCGCCATGATCCACGAGGAATTCTTTGTCACGGAAACCCCATAACACGCTGATACAAGGCATTTGGCAGTTGCGGGCAGTCATGATGTCGACGTCGCTGTCGCCAATGTACACTGCGCCAACCCTGTCGGCACCCAACTGGCGAAGGGCTTCCTCTACCGTGTCGGGCGCAGGCTTCTTCCTGATGTTCTCACGCTCTCCTATCGCCACATCCACCAGGTCGCCAAAGAAATGACGGCAGAGCGCCTGCGTGGCAGCATAGAACTTGTTGCTCACCACAGCCACTTTCTTGTTTCTCTTCTTCAGTCTGCTCAACAGATCCATGATGCCGGGATAAGGCTTGGTGGTGTCGAGGTTGTGCTCCATATAATGCTTTCTGAAGTCGGCATAGGTCTTGTCGAAGAGCGGATTGCTGTCGCCCTGAGGAATGGCACGCTCCATGAGTTTGCGCACGCCGTTGCCCACAAATCTCCTGACGTCGTCGACAGAGTGCTCCTCCATCCCGTTGGTGCGAAGGGCGTAGTTGCAGCTCGCAGCCAGGTCGTCGAGTGTGGAGAGCAACGTGCCGTCGAGGTCGAAGACATACGTATCATATTCCCTTATTCCTTCTTTATAATCCTTTGTTTCCATCATTTTTCTGTTATTGAACTTTGCAAAGTTACGTCAATCTTGCCGAAATAATAAGGAATTAACCTATTTTTACCTATACTTGAATAATATAAGCCCAATAATTTTGTCAATTCCACGAATAAATGTACTTTTGCAGCGAAATTCATGCACAAAAACAAAACACAAAAATGAAGAAAAAACAAAGCAAGACCGCTTACAAATTTTATTTCTATGGCGCCTTGGTGTGCCTCGTGGCGGTAATCGTCATTACTTATATCTATGGCTTTTCCTCATTCTCGAAAAGCGAGAAGACAGAATATGTCTATATTGACGAAGACGACAATATAGACTCCGTTTATCATAAGCTCGCGCCGATAGCCCGCGCCATCCCGATGCAGGCTTTCCGCACCCTTACCCATCACTCCGAATACGCCGAGCATATTCGCACGGGTCGCTATGCCATCCATCCCGGTGACGGTTCGCTCAAGACATGGCGCCACCTGAAGAACGGACTCCAGGAACCCGTCAACCTGACCGTTCCATCGGTCCGGACACTCGACAAACTCGCAGCTGAGTTGGGACGCAAGCTGATGCTCGACAGCGCTACCATCTGCCATGCCCTTACCGACGAGGCCACCTGCGAGAAGTATGGCTACGACACGGCCACCATCGCCTGTATGTTTATCCCCAACACCTACGACATCTACTGGAACGTGTCGCTCGACAAACTGCTCAGTCGCATGAAGAAGGAGTCGGACAAGTTCTGGAACTTTGAGCGCACACAGAAAGCGAAGAACATGAACCTCACCCCGCAGAAGGTCATCACCCTGGCAAGTATCGTGGACGAGGAGACTGCCAACGACGGTGAGAAACCGATGATTGCGGGCATGTACTACAACCGTCTGATGCTTCGCAATGCCGAATATCCTGAGGGAATGCCTCTTCAGGCCGATCCTACCATCAAGTTCGCCTGGAAGCGTTTCGAACTGAAGCGCATCTACAACAACCTGCTCAGCATCCGCAGCCCCTACAACACCTATCGCAACCCAGGACTGCCTCCAGGGCCTATCCGCATCCCTACTGTTGCCGGCATCGATGCCGTGCTCAACCACATCCATCACGACTATCTCTACATGTGTGCGAAGGAGGATTTCAGCGGCACCCACAACTTTGCCCGCACTTACTCCGAGCACCTCGACAACGCTGCCAAATACTCAAAGGCACTCAACGAGAGAGGAATCAAATAATGTGTCACTCGATAGATTCTGATGAATAAAACATTAGCCAACTTGGAGCAGCTGATTAGCTGCGTTCCAAGTTGGCTATATTTTTTTTACGGCAGTCACTGTATTTTTATGCCGTACACTCATAGTCGTAAGATTTGCCTCATTACTGAGATTATCTCACTACGACCTTCTGTGCGTGTGTTTGTTTACCATCCGAAATTCGGAGGATATAGACACCTTTGTTTTGGCCAGCAGCCGAGATAGTGACGGTATTACCTGCCTGACTGGCAGATGCCACGAGATGTCCCTGAGAACTATAGAGCGCAGCCGACATAGCCACAGCACCGGCAGTATACGCCTCGAATGTATAATCATTGAGAGCACGAACCATGAAGTCCTTTCCCTTCTCTATCGTGTCAAGCCCAGAAGCCTTGTTGTCGAGGATGAGTTTCAATCCCTTGTAGGCATCCACCTTTCCGCTGCCAGCCTGGTTTCCATCCCCCGCCTTGGTATAATGATTATTGGTAGTACAGAAGTCGTCAGAGAGAGCTGTCTTCTGAGCAATCTCCCTAATCTGCGTATGTGTCAGCGTAGGATCGGCCTCAAGCCAAAGGGCACAAACACCACTCATATAAGGCGTAGCCATGGATGTACCACTCATCTGTCCGAACTCATACGTAGTGCCAGCCACTGTCTCCTGTCGCATAACATCCTCCTCATAGTTCTCTGTATATCGGCTGTAGCTCGACTGCACAAATAGTCCAGGAGCACACACATGAGGAAGCTCTCTTCCGTCAGCCAGTTTGCCATAGCTTGAGAAGAAAGCGATGTCGCCCACCTTGTTGCCATATTTCACACTACCGAAGTTCTCATACACGCCATAAGTGCGTCCATCTATCGCCTTGTAACTCTTCACCGTGTTATAGGCTCCCACAACGATCGGTTCTGTGCCGCAAGCGATGCTATTGATCGTACCATCATGAGTGATGTCTTTATCGCATCCTGCAACATCGGTGTCAAACATCGTGGTACTCTCTAAGTAACTGGTGACGGTCTGTCCCGCCTTGGCTCTTACTACGTATCCTAAGGCATAGTTTTCCTTCACGAAAGTAATATCAGAGATGTTGAGGAAATAGCCCTTCATGCCATTACCAATATCCTCGGCTGCTACAGAAACCGAACCTTTGAAAGAGTTATTTTTATATGTATATTTTCTACCATTAGGATTAGAGGCATTTACGAAATGCCAGGTGTTACTAATATTGCCTGTATTGACATTGTAGAGCACGACATCAATTTCCACCTGCTTCTCGGGTTGAGTCACGGTGAAATAGTTATAGATATCTGTAACATCCATCTCACCATCGGCATCAAGATCTGTAACATAAGCTGCTTTCATCGCCTCACCAGTTGCACCAGTAAAGGTGCGTCGCTGCACGATGTCGTAGTCGGCTTCATTACCCGCTGCAATACAGTTCACCACATCATATTTCTTGATAAACTCATCCATAAAAGCCACCTCAGGGTCCGTCGTATCATGCGATCCTGCATTAGCACCATACGACATGTTCACCACCAAACGCTTTCCGCCATTTTCCTTACACCAATTCACCATTTTGTCAAACATCTCATAGTCTGACTCATTGTAAGGAATAGGCCCCATCAAGAGGTCGGCCTCGGGTGCCACACCTTTTATCTGGAAGGAACTGCCCTGATAGTTGCCAGCCGCCATACCGCTCACGTGCGTGGCGTGCGTCTCCTCCTTGTCGTCGGTCTTATAAGCTGCAATCTGTTCGGGCGCAGTGAGATAAGTCAGATTGTCACCCTCTTTAGCCGCATAGCCTATCATCTTGAAACGACTCTTACCCTGAGCATCGAGAAACATGATGTGATTGGGGTCGAAACCACCATCGAGCACACCAATGGCTACGCCTTTGCCCGTGTAAGGCTGCGTCAGCCCAGTGCCCAAGTGTATCTTGTCTACTCCTGTCGAAGCATGCGCCTTACTGAGGAGCATACGCTTTCTGCGCTTGGCAAAGCTGATGGTCACTACGTCGCTACGTTCAGCCAGTTGCTCCAGCTGCGCCAAAGGCATGGAGACGATGGCGAAATGATTGACCACTGATGTCACCGTGATGCCGTCGTCAGTCAAGATGGCAGCATCAGTTCCTGGTGTCATCTTGACGATGGCACGCAGCGTGCGATTGTCCATTTGTTTTTGGAGCGCCTTCAACTTGCTGCCTGTAGCCTTACTTTGTGCCACAGCTTTTTCTTCCTGTGTCTGCAACTTAGCAAGTTCTATCTTGCTCATCGCATTAATCTTGCTGTTCTTCTTCAGCTGTTCATAATCGATAGCCATAGCTCCCTGTGCTAAGAGTACGGCGCAAATGAGTAAGTAAATTTTCTTCATACGATAATTAATAATTATTAGCACTAAACCTCTGTGCCCCCATAGTACGTAAATACGTTAACATAGGAAAGGTCATTAAAGATTGCAAATATATGCATTTTTTATATATTTTTCCTCTATATATATCATTAATTAATGTTAATTCCCTTAAAAAAGATGCTTCATTACGCCATGTCTCAGCTTGATAAGGGGGAATTATCGAGCCATTTCGTGTCAGGAAATGATTCCAGTACCCTGTGCTGAGTTATGATGGCAAGCAACAACGTCCTCCGACAGAAGAAAGCAAGGAATAAGAAATAAGAGAAGTTTCGCATATACTGAAGTTCCCCACCATAGGGCATTCTCTATGCGGGTCGACAAAAAAAGGCAGTTGCAGGCTATGGTGCTTGCAACTGCCTTTCGTATTTTGTAAAATTAATAACTTATTTTAGTTCCATATTACTCACCGAGATGCATCTTTTTGTTGATTACTACAATCTCAGCAAATGTGATAGCTAAAACTACCAATGTCATTCCAAAAATCATCATAATTGTTACCCTTTCTTTACTTTAATTATCGTTATTCAATCTTTTCAAGTGCAAAGGTAATACCTTTTTGTGTTCGCACACAACATTTCTGTCTTTTTCTTCTTAAAAGGCTTGAAAAATTGATTTCTGTCAATTACTTCCCCTCTGAAATGCCAAAATGACACGTGTCACTCCTCCCTGTTCTGCCTCTCTGACAATATCATCCGAATCAATTCTTCATTGGCCTCATTGTCAATACTTGCCTCCTTCACTTCAGTGGCATAATCAAGCATATTGGAACACTCGCCAGTGATATCCACTCCCATCACTCTCTCGTGAGCATAGACGATACGCAGAACAGCTTGCAGCTCCATAAGGGTCATGTCGCCATTGCTCCAGTTGGTGACGGCATCATCAGTCCTCAGCACATCCTTGTCGATAGAGATATATACGGGTTCATGTATCAGTTTACCAGCCTTGGAGGGCCAAGCCTGATGATGGTCGATTTCCGACTCACTGTAGAACAGCACCTTACTCCTGAGTGCAGCCGGTATTTGAGACATGAGTTCGTCGGATACGCCAACGAGGATGATGTGTCTCACAAAAGGATTGGACTTTAAGACATCCGTCACCCAACCGCCACACGAAACCAAGCCTTCCCATTGAGGCTGTTGCATATCCGGGTGATGATCAAAGACTATCAGAGAGAAAGGTTCCTGCAGCCGTGACACCCAGTATTCGGTAAGATAATGGAAATCTCCTGAGTCCAGGAAATGAATGGCTTTAGAAGGGTATGGGGCCAACCTGCGATGAAGTTTCTCCCTGCCATCCTCATCACAATAGCAGTCCACTCCTTTCAGGTCCTTACAATCTACACGGATGATATTACGACTTGAAGCAAACGCCTCAAAATCATATACTCCCGAAAAATCCAAAACTATAATAGGTAACTTGTTCACAATTATAATATGATTAACTGATGGTTATTGTTATCTAAACTTCGGAGCAAAGAAACCTTTCAGTCTTGCGAATCTATCATCTACATCTCCGCTTTCAGCTGCTGTATCATTTCTGCCGACAGCCCCGTTATTTCCATCACAGTCGCTTCATCCATGCCCTTTGTCAGCATCTTCTTGGCAATCTCAAGACTTTTCTTTTCCATTCCTTTTTCCATTCCTTCAGCAATACCTTCACGCTTGGCGGTGTCTACGGAATTCTTGATGTCGCGATATGCTATCTTGCTGGCCTCGTACTCCCTCAATTCCTGCGGAGTAAACTTGGCAATCTCGGCTTCCTCGAAGAGGCGGTCAAAGACCTTGTCGCATAACTCCTTAGGGCGCTGGGTAAGCTTGTAGAGATTCTTCAGCGCATAGAGCCACTTGTCGTAAAGCGTCTCCAGTTCCTCCAGCGATTTGTTAAACTTGGCTATTTCTACATAGATGAACTCCAGCTTGTCGTAGAACACTTTATGAGTGGCGGTATCGCACAGCTGTACACTATGGCGGATTTTTTCCTTTTCGAAGGCTTCCTCGTTCATGTCGAAGTTGAGCAGGGCAACGGTATATACATAGTTGAGTTTGAAGTCCCAATCCTTCCCCTTTGGTGCCTGCTCACGGATAGGGAATGTGGAATAGAACAGGGAGCGGTCCTTGAAATATGCCTGATAGGCATTCTGCATTTCTACGATGAACTTCTCGCCGTTTTCGCCCTCGCAGTATACGTCGAAGATGGCTTTGCGGTCTGTGTAGACGTCTCCCACATGCTCAGGGTTGAGATACGAAACGTCCTTCACAACCTGTTTGCCATCAAACAAGCTGTTGAGAAAACAAATCAGCAAATCCTTGTTTATTGCTGTTCCAAAAATTCGCTTGAAGCCGAAGTCGGTCAGCAAGCTGATATATCTTTCTTCTACCTGTCTCATACGCATTTTTTTATTCCTTTACAGGGATACGTTTTGATTCCTTTGTCTTGATAAGTTTTATTCTTTTGCAAAGATACTCTGAAATTTAGTAACTTCCAAATATTTAGGCTGTTTTTTAGCTAAAATGAGTAAGCGTGCTGGTTAATATCAATCATACAGGAGGGCGTGCTGCTTGAATTCATTTGCCCTGGGCTTTGAGGGGTCGTAAACCTGGCGCCCTGAACCAACGGTCACCGGCGCATAGCGGAATTGAAAATCCCTGCGCTCGTCGCCAATTTCTGCACCTATTACGCTCCACACCCGAACAAGATGGTCATCTACTACTATGATGCCACAGCCCTTGGCTCTAACTATACCGTGAACGACCAGGACTTCCATTGGGTGGTAGTCCACGAGTTCGAGCGCCACGGCTGGCAGGTCATTGACGTGTACCTCGGCAACCCGATGCGACACGATGATACATCGGCTGCGAGAAGTTCCCACAGCACGATTTATATCCAATTTGCGTGGGTGGGGTGAGATAATACAATAAAACGGAGGAAATGCCGTTTTATAGGAAAAGTCTATTAATTTTATGAGACGCAACAAAAATGAATGACAATGTAATTGCATACATACTATCTCTTGTTTGTATAATATTTATACTAATTGAAATAGTATCTGTCAATAAAAAGAAAGGAATGACAGACCTCATCGTGTTCTTTTATTACTCATGCCCTTTGTATTACTTCATGTTATATAGGGGGTATGGTGGAGCAGCATTTACTTGGTGGTCTTATCTGTTGTTACTTACATTCATTCATTTGGTAATCTTGGCGTTCCGATTTGTCAAAATCATTGTTGCCAAACGTAAAAGACGGAGAAATAAAAGCAACAAAAATGGAGAATTGCCGTTTTTATGATGTAACTTTGTGAAGAACAATGCAAAATGATATGGAAAATAACACAATGCCAAATGAGCTGATAATTTCTGAAAATGAATTTAATGCACTAATAAAGAGTCAGCCAGATGTGAGATACCAATATGCTCTTAAAAGAATTGTTGACACTGAAACTATGTGGTCTTTTGTCGATAACAATGGTGCATTTTTTATTCAGTCTTATGGTAACGAGCGGTTGTTTCCGATATGGTCTTCCAAGGAATATGCCCATGCGTTTTGTGTAAAAGACTGGTCTAATTGGAAAATTGAAGCCATAAGTCTTGACACTTTTGAGAATTCTATCATAGACTTCATATGTAAGGAGGAACTTTCGATTAATGTTTTTCCAACAGGGCAAGAAGTATTGGGTAAAGTTGTTGGGCTGAATCAATTTGCTGAAGATTTAAGTCATGCATTAGAAGATTATAAGTAATATTATGAACAATTTTTGTTTTTGGGGAATATTAGCGTCTATAACAGGAATTGCAATAATGTTTTCAGTTATTAAGCACAAAAAGTCGGTATGTGCCGTAAAATATGGCACTTACTTGATTTTTTCAATTTTGATGATATGCTTAGGAATAACAACCATCTTATTTAAAAGATATGATAGTATTTGTGCAATATTCTATGGTATTACATTCCTAAATATCACATACAAAGACAGGCGTAATTTCCCACCGAGTTTTACAATAAACTATATTAATTATCTTAAAGGATATGTTGTTGGTTTTGGGTCTATAATGTATGCTTTGTTTAGAATTTTTGAATAGTAAGAAGAATGGAAATATTAAAGATTTATTGAAGCGGAATTCCTCCTAATCCGCCTTTCCATATAATGCCTTTGTCTTGCGCCCAACCAACGTAGGACAAGGGCTTTTCCTTTGTGGGCAGCAGTCGTCGGCATCATTTCCTGTTACGCTTCGCTTCATCTGCACCTTTTGGGTGAGAACAAAGACCTTCTCGAACACCGTACCGACGGCACCGATGCCTTCGATACTCTCTATATCGGCTGCGAGAAGTTCCCACAGTACGATTTGTATCCAATTGCTATTGGTGGAGTGAGATAACCAATATTTTACGTTAATAAGTCTTTAAACATTTGGAATTTCTGCTAATAAATGCTATTTTTGTAAATCAAATAATTTATACCTAATAAAACGAGAATGAATATGAAGAAGATTTTAACAATGCTATTTGCCTTGTTGTTTGCATTTACAATGCAAGCACAGAATATCAAGTTGACACTGAACAATGGTCAAACAGTGAGTGGAAACACTAAATCTTTGTTTATGTACGACAATGGAAGTGAAATCCGTATTAAAGATAAAAAGAATGGTGAGCATAAAGATTACAAATCGTCTGAGATAAAAGAAGTAAAGTATTTCGACGAGAAAGGAAAAGAATGGATTACATTCGTTCCTCTGATGGCGCAAAAAACTATGCCGAGCGTTTGGGTCAAAAGTCCAAAACCATACAAAGAACCAGTATTTATGATTCCTTTATATGAGGGAAAGAGAGCTACTGCATATATGCATCCAATTACCACCCAGACCAATACCAAGAATTTACAAATAACTGGAGGTGGCTGCATTTATTATTTTAAGGTTAAGGGTGAGGATGTCGCCAGAGCTTTTTGGATGTCATCTGCCATTGGTGTGAAAGCAATGTTGAAAATTGTCTTCAAAGACTTTCCTGAAATGAAGCCTATTATTAAGGTGCTTGATACAGACAAGTTTTATGAAGATCCGACTATGCTCATAAAGAAGTTTGACGAGGCGAAATAATGTACGTTACAAATTTCTTTAGAGAAATATAATGAAGCGGAATAAAATAATTGCTACATCACTCCTTGAATGAGAAAAAAAACAGTACCTTTGCGAACAAGAATTCAAAACAAATTATATATATGAACAAGCTTTTAATTATGCTATTTTCATTGCTTACTGTTGTGATATTAAGCAGTTGCGATGAAGTGAAAGACTCGCCCCTTTTGTTTAAGGCTACTTCAAACACTAATCCTGAATATATAAGTGTCCGCTATTATCCCGAAGAAATAGGTTATACTCTTTACCCTAAGGAATCGAAATACTTCATCTATTCGTACACTTATATTGATGGTGATTTAGAGCTGACATGCACTAACTGCGACAATATTAACTATTCATTAGATTGCAGTTTTGGAATAGTAAAAAACAATAAAGGGAAAAATATCTCTGCCACCGAGGAAGAGGTTGGTATCTCTGTGAAAAATATCGATAATAAGACACTTCGCATTCACTTTGCCAAGTTGAAGGATGAAGATTTGCCGTTGGGCTTCTTAGGCGCACGAGCCACTATAAAAGTATATGGTCGAGTAGGAGGAAAAGATGTAACCACAAATATTTCGGTTTATCGCTCAAATCTTCGTAAGCAACCTGATGATGACATTAGTAAAAAGTAAAGACATCAAAGACTACGTGAAGTGAAATCCCTCCTAATCACCCTTTCCTATACGCCTTTGTCTTGATGGGTTATATTCTTTTGCAAAGATACTCTGAAATTTAGTAACTTCCAAATATTTAGGCTGTTTTTTAGCTAAAATGAGTAAGCGTGCTGGGTAATTAAAAGCTCATATAAGCAGCACACCCAAAAGGCCAAGAAGCTAATATAAGCAGCACGCCCTGAAGGGGCAGAAGCTCCTAGCCCAGGGCATCGCCCTGGGTTTTT
>ERZ779875.422-NODE-422-length-41415-cov-6.840571_pt1 | contig 41415 bp, 37 predicted proteins | sample MGYA00511246_ERZ779875 | MGnify/ENA primary metagenome ERZ779875 (study PRJEB29588, sample SAMEA2155093) | human gut metagenome | biome: human gut; feature: human-associated habitat; material: faeces | place: Denmark | collected 2008/2010 ... | reverse complement strand
CTTTGTCGTAGAAGTCCGATTGCGACTTCATAAATCCGAATCTGTCGGCTAACGTCTTAACGACGTATAAATCGAGAACATTGTCGCCGATAAATTCTAATACCTCGTTGTTTTCTCCGCCATATTGCGTAGAATAGGAACTTCTTGTAAAGGCTTGCAACAATAAATCGATATTGTCAAAGCGGTATCCGATTTTTTCTTGAACTTTGTCAAGATGATCATTTAAATTTTGCAGTTTCATTCTGAAACCTCCGGGATTATTATCCGAAGGAGAAAAAAAGACCTTCACCACAAAAGAATCTGTCTCCGGAAAGACAGACTACTCTTGACGTCAGGTCTTATTTTATCAAAACAATATTTGTAAGATTTACCGCTTAAACTCTCCCGCTTGCAAAAGAAAGTATAAACGAAACACGTTACTCAATTACTTTAATAAAACAACTTCTACGGATATTTAAATAATAACACATGTAAATTGCTTTGTCAATAAAAAATTCAAAGTAAAAAACCTAAAACTTACTTCCGACAAGAAGTTTGTTTTAGGTTTAAGGTGGTGGAGATGATGGGAGTCAAACCCATGTGTTGAATAAAAACCGAAAAGCCTTCTACATACTTAGTATACTTTAAATCTCTTGCGTAAACTATCTGTATACCGACTGTTTCCGCCGTAAATTACTAAGTGCCGCCGTTGCGCCGCAATCAAAACGCAAAAGCCGTTCCCCGCCTTAAATTATGCCGGTTTACAGCCGACGGGATCTCCGTAAACCGACATCGCCGCGTTAATTAAGCAGCGAGTGCAAATTGATTATTATTCGCATTTAAATTTGTTTTATCGTTTTAACGTAGCCGAGTCCTACGGTATGCTTATACTTTCCCTTTTCTATCCAGTCGAATCCGGTACACCCCCGTTTCGGCGGCTTTGTCCGCCGCCGTTGTCTTGCTTAAATAATATTATTTGAATATCAGTAATTTTCTTCCGACGTAATTCCATACGAGTACGGTACACGTCATCACTACTTTACTTATCCACCATTTCCACGCTTCGCCTAAAAACTCCGTCACTCCGAAAAGCGTTATCTCGGGCAAAAACTTCACTCCGAGATGCATTCCGACTTCCGTAAGTCCAAGCCCTATAAGCCCTATAACGGCGAATATCAGAAACGATTTGCTTGACTTCGATTTCTTCTCGTCCGTGACCTGCTTGAATACGAACGTTATCGACAAGAGCCAATTCACGACAAGTCCTACGCAAAACCCCGCCGCCGTCGATATGATAAGCGACAGCGTAAGCCCTATAAGGTCGGGCGGCAATAACCAGTGGTAAAACACATAGGAAATCGCGTAATCGACTATCGTCGCAGTTCCGCCGACTATCAGAAATCTGAATATTTCCCAAAACAGTTGTTTTTTAGTCTGTTGCACTTCTCTCTTCCTCTTTCGGCGTTTTTTTATTTTGAAGTCCCTTTTTATCCGTTTTGTCTGCGGAAAATTCGGAATATACTATCTGAAATAACGCCACTATTCCTATAAGCATTATAATCGCCAACGCCTTAAAATCTGTTTTCGTGTTTTTTAAATCGAACAGATACCGCATAACGACCCTCATCGACGGGTAAATCGTGAGAACCGCGACGTACGCCTTTTTCGCGTACACGCAAGCGAATATCACAGCGAAAATATCCGCCAGATAGTAATACCTCTCGTGCATGTGCGGAAGTATATAAGGTATCGTTACCGCAAAAACGTAAGCCGTCAGAAGCCACTTTTTATCGTCCGTTTCGCCTTTATACTTGTAAAACCCGATTGCGATTATCGCCGCTATTCCGAGCGAAGCGAATACCATCATCTGCGATATGTTTTCGTTCGTCATATACGCGTCCGATAAGAACTGGTACAAATTCGGGGCGTTTAACGTAAGTCGCGAATACTCGCCGACCTGCTTTAAATATGCCCCAACCAGAGCGTCTATCGGACTCATTCCCGCTATCACCGCGGGAACGGCGCACAGTATGTACGATACGAATATAAACGGGAACGCCGTCAACTTTATCTTGCCTCTTAAAACCGCTATCACTATCACGGGGGCGTAGAAAATCGCCTGTATCTTGAACGATATGGAAATTCCGTACATTACCATCGAAGTAATATCGTTACCGCGAAGCATATAGTAGAAACTCATAATCGTGAAACAAGTGAAAATACTGTCGCATTGCGCCCATACGCCGCTGTTCAAAAATACGTTCGGCAAAAACAGAGTTACGCCGTAGCCTATAAGCGCGGTTACGTCGTTTTTCGTAAAATGCCTTACGATTAACCCGACGTAAAACGCTAAAACGGCGTCGAATATGCACGAAACCGCCTTGTATAAATACAGACTATCGGCGGGTATATACGTCAATATAGTAATTATGTACTTGTACATCGGCGTATAATCGCCTATCGTCGAAGCAAAACCCTTAAAACCGCCGAGGGTCTTTATCTCGTCGAACCATTTTACGAGAAAAGAATTATAATCGCCCGACTTGAAATCGAAATACGAACCCCTCGCAAGCATCGCGAAAACGAGTAGAATTACCGCAAAAACCGCAAGTTCGTATTTTTTCCACAGTTCGCATATCTTACCCCACGCAGCCGCGGCGGTTTCTTTTGCGTTTCCTTTCCCGACCGGCTTCACGTTCGTTTCTATGTTTTCCGAGGAAGCGACGTCTGCCCTTTCTCCTCTCGTCGTCTTTTCGCCCTTGTCGTTTTTAAATACCATAATTTTTTACGTCTCTTCTCGCCGACCTGTCAAGATCGCGTTCTTTAATCGATTGTTTCTTGTCGTAAGTATGCTTGCCCTTGCAAAGCCCGACCTCGACTTTTATCAGCGATTGTTTCAGATATATTTTCAAAGGAACCAACGTGTAGCCCTTTTCGTTGATTTTTGCGGAAAATTTTACTATTTCCCTCTTATGAAGAAGCAACCTTCTGTCTCTGCGACTGTCTTTGGAATTAAACGCCCCGCCCTTATCGTATACCGCGACGTGCATTCCTTTTATGTAAAGTTCCGAGCGGTAAACCGTACAATACGCGTCTTTCAAACTCACGTTACCCGATTTTATCGACTTTACTTCGCCCCCGTCGAGCGATATTCCCGCCTCAACCGAATCCTCTATAAAGTACTCGAACCTCGCTTCCCTGTTTTCGGCAATTATTTTCATATTCCTATTCTATCACATTACTCCGTATTTTTCAATGATTATTTCGTAAATTTTTCTTTTTCGTATTTTTATTCGCCCATGTATTCGCGTTTTTATCCGACAATATTACAAACTGCGTTTTTCTGTTTGCAATATCGACCCCGACTACGCCGATTCTCACCTCGTCGCCTATCGTGAACCTGCGTTTCCCCGAATAAAGCGTATATCTTTTCGGGTCGAACGTATAATTGCCCCTCGGCAAATCTTCGATACCCGTAAAACCCTCTACGGAATTTTCAAGTTCCGAGTACACGCCGTTCGCGGTAACTCCGCTTATAACCGCGTCGTATTCCTCGCCGACTTTATTCCGCATATAAAACGCCTTATAAAGGTCGTCCACCTTTCTTTCCGCCTCGTCGGAAATTCTCTCGTTTTCGGACGATATTTTCGCCGCTTCATAAACAAAGTTGCCGTATAAGTCGATTAACTCGCCTATTTTGCCGTCAATAATCATTTTTATAACCCTGTGAACGACAAGGTCGGGGTATCTTCTTATCGGCGAAGTGAAATGGCAATAACACTTGCTCGACAGCCCGAAATGCCCTTCGTTTTCAGGGGAATACTTCGCCTTTTGCATCGAGCGAAGCATAATTTTATTGACTACGGGGAATATCGGCTCGTCTTTTATTTTATCGAGAACCGCCGAATAATCGCTCGGTCTCACCTCGCCCGACTTCCACCTCACGTTTATGCCGAGGGCTTTTATAAACTCCACGAAACCTTCGGCTTTTTCGGGCATCGGCTTGCCGTGAACTCTGTAAATAAACGGGACTTCGAGGTAAAACGCATACTCCGCAACGCTTTCGTTTGCCGCTACCATAAATTCCTCGATTATTTTATACGCAACCTCGTTTTTTCTCGGTTCGACCTCTATAACACCGTCCTTTACGGTAATATGCGACTCCTTTACGTCAAGGTCAACGCTTCCTCTTTTATCCCTTTTCGCGGATAAAATCCTTTGAAGTTCACGCATTAAGCCGACTAATTTTACTATTTCTTTCGGTTCGTCCGCGTATTTTTTATCGCCGTCTAAAATACCCTGAACTTCCGTATAGGTCATTCTGCGTTTGGATTTTATAACGCTTTTCGCGATTTTCTTATCCACGATTTCGCCGCTTTCGTCGATTTCCATTATACAGGAAAGGGTGAGCCTGTCCACCCCCTCGTTAAGCGAGCAAATGCCGTTGGAGAGTTCGAACGGAAGCATCGGAATAACCTTATCGGGGAAATAAGTGCTGTTCGACCGCTTCAACGCTTCCTTGTCGAGAGCGGAACCCGCTTTAACGTACTCGGAAACGTCGGCTATATGAACGCCTAAAAGATAGTTTCCGTTCCTCTTTTTTTCGACTTCCACCGCGTCGTCGAAATCTCTCGAATCTTCGCCGTCAATCGTAACTATAAGCCTGTCCATAAGGTTAAGTCGGTCTATAAGTTGATTATCGGCGACTTTTTGCGGAATTTCGGCGACTTCCGCTTCAACCGCTTTGGGGAAATAGTCCTTGAATTTATAGGCTTTTACAATCGATTTTTCCTCTGCCGCAAGTTCAAACCTCTTACCTAAAACCTCTTTGACTTCGCCTTCTATTAAGCCGCTTTCCGTGTAGCGGATTATATCCGCGAACACCTTGTCGTAGGGTTTCGCGCCGCCCGAGCGTTTAGCGGGAATATAAATATCCTCGAAATAACTCTTTTCGTCGGGGCGAACGAAATATCTGCCTCTGTCCGAAAAAAGCGTTCCGCAAAGAGACCTGACGCCCCTCTCGCATATCGCCACGACTTCGCCCTCGTCCGACGAGCCTCTGTCCGAAACGACTTTTCTCGCGATTACCTTATCCTTATCGAGCGCGCCGTTTAAACTTCTGTTCGGAATGAACAAGTCGGGAGTTTTGCCGTCGTCGGCGACGAAAAAGGCAAACCCTCTTTCGTTGCCCCTCAAAGTTCCCTTGTAATAACCTATACCTTCGGCGGAATAGTATCTGCCGTCGGAAAAAAACACGTCGAAGTTGCTTTTAAGTTCCGAAAGAACCCTGCCGATTGCAGATTTTTCAGACTGCGAGGTTATGCCGAGCGCGGAATAAATCGCTTTTTGCGAATATCCCTCCCACTCGCCGCTGTCGAATTTTTCTTTTATAGTTTGATATATACTCATTTTTATCCTTTGATTTTTCCCATTGATTAAACGTACAATTTAAAATAATTTTTGTGTTTTTACCTCTATCGACGGCTACGCCGTCACTTCACCTCGGCGGTGGACGCCCCTCGCCTCAGAAAAAGTTAGCGAGTTGAATAATAGCCGATAAAAAATAAAGGCGACCCGAAAGTCGCCTTAGTAAAATCCTTGTCAAATTACCACTTAATGTTGAATACAGCCACAAAGAAAACTATCATACATACTGCCATAAGCGTAACCGTTATTACGGTAAGCCTTCTGAGTTTGTATTCAAGGGTTTTACTCTTGTTCTTCTTGTTTCCGAAGAAAGTTTCCTGTTGTCCGTTAAGCGCGCTTAAACCGTCAGAATTGCTCGGCTGAAGCATAATCACTATTATAATGAAAATGGCGCAAAGAACAGATATTATAAGGCAGGGAATACATATTATTCTCTGTAAATCCCAACTGCTGATCAATAAATTCGCTATCATAAATTTCTCTCCGTTTCGTTGATACGCAAAACAGTATAACATATTATTTTGCGTTTTGCAAGCATTTTTACGCTTTTTATCTATTTTTAATTACTTTCCGTATTTTAGCCGAGAAAACCCTATTAAGTTTTTATCGGCTTATTCGGACAAAATTCCGTCGGGGCTTCAAAACTCCCCGTTCTGTAACCGTTTGCAAGCCTTACTATGAGTTCGTCGAGCCGCTCTATCGTAACTTCGTCGAGCATTTCGTCGTCATAGCGGCGTTCTCTTTGTTCGCCGTCGGTCAGAAACGAATACGTTCCGCCCGTCATTATCGCCGACTGTCTCGCAAGATATTCGCTAAGCAGATTCGCGTTTCCCGAAAGTATCGGACAAATTCTGATGCCGCTACGAGCCGCAGAGCATACCGACTTGTTAAATCTGATTTTATTTTCGTCTCCTTTGTGCGCGGGAGCGTCGTAAACGTGAAAAATAAGTTTGGTCGCTTCCTCTTTCCATTCTTTCTGAACGGCAAGTTCCAACGCCTCGTCTAACGCCTCGGGATAATCTTCGCCGCCGCCTTTCGCTCTCTGCTCGCTTATCTTATCGCCGAGTTCCTTTAACCCTTCCTCGGTCGAAACCTCGTGAAAGCCCGTATAATAAAGTTTCTCTACGTCGCAGGTATCTCTGTAAAACAGGAACGAACAAAAAACCGTTACTCCCTCGCCGGCGAGTTTAGACGTTATTTCGGCAAGCCTCGTTTTAAGGAAGAATATCTCCTCGTCCATAGCAAGCGTGGCGTCCACGACGAACATTACCTGCAGGATATTCCGATCGTCAACGGAAGTCGCGTTTTCGATTTCTACGTCGAACGCCCTGTTTTTTTCGTCGAAAGTATACTTCTCGGAAAATTCGCCGTCCACGCCTTTTATGGCGAGATACCCGTCGCTATGCTGCGGAAACAGATACGCGGTACCCGTAGCGTCGGTCACCGCCGCGAACTCGAACACGTCGTAATTATCGAATGCGAAAACGCTCGCTCCGCAGACGGGTTCGCCGCCGCTCGTTACCGTAACCTTTACTCTGTTTAAAGAGTCGAGACCCCAACTGTCTTTTACGAATCGCGAAAATTTTTCCGTTTTTATAACCGGTTCGCTTTCGCTCGTCGTAAGTTTTTCAAACAAAGAAATTTCGGAAACGCCGGCGTTTTCCTCCAAGGACTCGGTTTTCTGATTTCCGAAAAGCGTTTTCCAGTACTCGTAATAATCGTTATCGTTCCTCGCGCAGGCGGTAAGAAGCCCGTCTTCCAACTCTTTTTTCTGTTCGTCCGTCAGATATTCTTTATCGAGATACACCCCGTCTCTGATCGGCAAAATATCGTCCGTCTGCAAAACGTCGCAGGACGATAAAAAAGATATTAAGAAAATGACAACTAAAAATAAGGATAAACCTCTGAACCTATTCATTTTCACCACATATTTCATTTCAGATATTCGACTAATTATATAATATAAAAATTCATTTGTCAACGAAAAAAAACCGTAGCCGATAAAACCCTTTCGACACGGAAAAAGACGGCCCCTTTCGAGACCGCCTTTTCCCATTGTATTTTAAGGGGGATTTGGGTAAGCAATTTTCGAAAAGTCGCTAAGACGTTACAAGCCCTAACGCTTTTGTGGCTACACTATAACATTCGCTTGTGACATCGCCGTGACAGTAAAATGAACATATCAAAGATTTCTTTTTTCACATTTTCGGCGCGACTTTTGTCCGTCGCCACAACTACCCCCTCGTCGGTTTCCGTCCTGAAATCAAGCGGCGTATCCCGCGTGAGTTCTCGCAAAATTTCTTCCGTCAATTCCCCGTTCGGCATATATGCGAATAGGGCGTTTTCAAAGGTTTTACCGCTATTTTCAGCCATCGACAACTCGGCTTGCGTCTTATCCCACCTGCCGTTTTTTAGAACCGTTTTTATTTTTTCGTAACTCTCCGCCGCAAAGCAAAAATCCTCGGTTTCGCAGTTTTCCGAAACAAAAGTTCCGCTTTTAAATCTGTCGAACGTATTTTTGACGACGATAGGAATACCCGTCCCCTTCAGAATTTCGACCGCCGAAGAATGTACCACGGGTACGAAAAAATCGCAGAGTCTCAGCATCGTGTCGAAGGAAATTTTTTGAAGCGGCTTCACTATTTTTGCCGTCCTCTCGGCGTACCTTTTTATCATTTTCGGCGAAAACGGGTAAACGCCGTCAACGTCCGTGTAATTTTCGTACGATTCGGCGTTTAACGCTTTCGCTAAAATCGCTCCCGTAATGTCTCCGCCGCCTCTCGGAAAAGTTTTTATCTTGCCGTTCTCGTCGCTGCCGTAAAACCCGCCCGTTATAAACCTGCCGACCTCGCGGTATTTTTCTCTTATCAGAAACTCCGTAAACCCGTAATTTAAAACTCCGCCTTTGAACTTTATAATTTCCTTACTGTCAACAAACGGCAACGACAAAAACTCCGAAAAGGCTTTAGCGTAAAAATACTCGCCCCTCGACAATAAAAAATCGGACGGTAAGTCGTTTGGCAACTTACGCCCGATTTTCAGAAGTTCGTCTAAAATATTTAATTTGATTTTAAGCCTGCTTTCAAGTTCAACAAGTCGGCGTTCGATTTCGTTTATAGCCTTTAATCGACTTATACCGAGGCTTTCGCCGTTTTTGAAATCAATAAGCAGGTCGGTTATTTTTCTTTTATACTCCTCGCTCGTACCTCCTGCGGACACCGCGATAACTCGCGCGTCGGGGTTTTTCCCGATAAGCGTCGCGACCCTTTGAAAGGAGTTCGCGTCAGCCATCGACGTGCCGCCGAATTTGGCAACCTTCATCAGTATTTGATTACGATAAACACGAATACCGCGAGTACCGCCGCGAGAGCGGCAGATACAGCCAACTTTGCTATTTTTACGCCCGTACTGTCTTTGCGTTCGTTTTTCATTGCGATTACCCCCGATTTTATTCTTTACCGTCCAAGAGTTCTTGCCAGTAGTATTCTTTTAATGTCTGCCTCAGCATTTCCGAATCGACGTATCTCTTAATCTTACCGCCCTGCGCTATCGAGATAATTCCCGTTTCCTCGGAAACGATGAGCGCGGTCACGTTTATGGTTTCGGTAATACCTATACCCGCTCTGTGCCTCGTGCCGAGTTCCTTGGGAAGGTTTACTTCCTGCGAAAGAGGAAGGAAACACCCCGCGGCGTGTATCTTCGAACCGTTTATCACCATCGCCCCGTCGTGAAGAGGAGTTTTAGGGAAGAATATGCTCTCAATCAAAGCGGAAGAGATTTCCGAATCTATTATTACGCCGCTGTCGATTACCGCTTTCGGCATATTGCCGTTGGAGAGAATTATTATCGCGCCGACGTCGTTTTTCGACATATTCTGAAGGGCTTTTACAATTTCGTCTATATAGCGGTTGACGTTCTGATCGCTGCCGCTGTTACCGATAGGGTGCCTTATTTCCGTGGTCTTTTTGGAACCCATATCCCATATATCCCTTTTGATTTCCGTCGCGAACAGTATAAATACGACGAATACGAACGGGGCTAAAAATATAAGATATGTAAACGCGTTCTTCTTAGACGAGTCCGTAATCATATACAGAACGCCCGTCAAGGCGACGTACGCCGCCATTACGGCGACGAGCCATCTGGCGTTGTTCCGCTCCATGAGCGTTATCAGATAGAAAAACAGCAAAAACAGCAACACTATCGTGAGCGTCGTTACCGCGGCGTTGCCCGAAAACGCCTGACCTATCCTTTCAAAAAATTCTTTCATATCTCTCTCCTACTTATATGTTTATCTCTCGTTAAAAATTACCGCCGAATTACCCTACGAGAATATTAAGTATTCCGTTCCATATCGCCGACTGCGCTTCCAACTTGCCCTGTTTGAAGTCCGCGTCCTCTTTCTCCAACTTGTCCGTAACCGCTTTCAGCCTCTTCGGAGAAAACCGCCTCGCCTGCTCGCGGGCCTTTTTCACCGCAAATTCCTTTATCCCGAGATACTCCGACAACGCCTTATCGCTTTCGTTCGATACCGAAACGTAAAACAGTTTTCTGAAATGGTAATAAAGAGAGACGAAAAGTTTCTGTCCGTCGCCCGCGCTGTCGAGCATTTCGGTAAACGACTCATAAGCCCTGTCGTACCTTCTCGAAGCGATAAAATCGACCACTTCGTACAGTTTGTAATCTGTCTCCTTCACGCAAAGCGCGTCCACGTCCGCTTCCGTTATCTGCGATTTACCTAAGGCGTAGGATATGAGTTTTTCAGTCTCGCCGTTTATCCTCGTCATATCGTAACAGCAATAGTCGATGATCTTGTTTACCGCCAAATTCGACACGGTAAGCCCCGCCGACTTCGCCTTACTGCTTATCCAGCCCGACAGCAGAAGCAAATCGCCCTTCGAGCAATCGACCGTCGTAACGTTTTTCTGTTTTGCGATATTTTCCGACGGAGCGGAATTGCAGAAAATCAGCATCGTCGTCTCGTTGGGATTTTCAAAGTAACCGGACAAAGCCTTTAAGTCCTGAGCGTTCGGATAATACTCCTTTACGACCACCGCCCGCTTTTCGCTCATAAACGGATAACTGACAAGCGCGGCGAGAAGTTTGTCGGCGTTACCCTTTATTTCCGAACCGTCGAAATTCGACAAGTTCAGAGCGGGATTTGCCACTCTGTCGCCTATTATCAGTTTCACCGAATGCGAAAGAAAAAAAGCGTCTTCTCCCGTAACGAGATATATCGGCTCGACCCTTTCGGCAAGGCTTCTTTTCAGTTCCTTGAATTTCATAAATTTATTTTAACATTTTATATTGTAAAAATCAAGAACTTTTATAAACTTTTTCGACAAATAGTATTAAAACGGTCGTTAAACGCTCTATACGGGGACGAACGCCGCAAGAAGAGCGGAAATCGTCGCAATCAGAGCAGAAATTTTCTTAAAAATCGGGCGAGCGTTTACCATATCGGAACAGACAAACAGGGCAAAATAATAGACGACGCCGAAAATTAAGCCGAATTTAACCAAAGACAAAGGAAAACCCGCTAAAATTTCACACGAAACAGAAGTCGCTTTTATAATAAAATTCGGAATATATAGGGCTATAAGTCGATTAAACGGGAAAATAAGACACAATAACACGGCTGACCAAAGCGAAAAGAACGCAGCCGAAATAAAAGGTAAAAGTATGAGGTTCGTAATTATCGCCACGAGCGGAAAACTGCCGAAGTAACCGACGCTCAGCGGCATCGCTACGGTCTGCGCGGCGATTATCACGGCGAAAGAATCGGAAAATTTATCGGGCATAAATCTCTCGAACAACCTTTTAAGCGGCGGCGCAAGAATTATTATAGCGAAAGATACCGAAAACGAAAGAACGAGACCAGCCGTAAACAAGTCGAACGGATTTATGACGAGAACGATAAAGAGCGCGACGGAAATCCCGTTTATTCTGTCGGATTTTTCGCCGAATCCGCGGACAGCCGCAGCGACCGAACACATTACCGCCGCTCTTATCGCCGACGGCGAATTGCCGCAAAGATAGGCGTACAGAAACAAAAGCGGAGCGATTATAAAGGGTCGTACGTTCCTTTTCACCTTAAACAGCCCGACGACAAAGGAAGCCGCCGCGAACACGAGTCCGACGTGCATACCCGAAACGGCAAAGACGTGGGCGATTCCGCTCAGTCTGTAACCGTCGATTTCTCCGTTCATATAAGAGGTATCGCCCCTGAGCAGTCCGACGGCTATCCCGAAAGAGTCTCCGCTTAACCCCTCCGATAAAATTTCGTCGGTAGACTTCGCAAACGAGGACGGCAGAGACTTCTCCCTGCCCGTAACGTTAAGCGAATATATTTTCGTCGTCTTGTTCGCCCTGTCGTATATCACGGAACGGGATACGCCGCTTTCGCTCAGCGAATACGCGGGTTCGACGGCAAATTTTCCTTTTACCTCGTCGAACTTGCTCAGATTTTCGCCATACCCTATAACGTAGAGATTTCCGCCTTTTCTGCCGTCGTATACGCAGTCGGTTAAAACGGCGTACTTCACACCGTTATAAGTCGAGACGGTTGAAACCGTCCCCTTCACGATATAATCTCCCGTTTTCACTTTCCCTTTATCGAACGAGCCGAGCCTGAGCGACGAGTAAAAATACCCGAACAGACAAAAAAGAACGCAGAGAAGCGTCGTCACGGCGTATTTAATTATGGATTTTCCTAAACTAAAAGGCAGAAAAAGAAGCGAGACCCCGATTACGATTGCCGCCGCAGCCAAAGTCGCCGCATATCCGTTCAGACAAAATTTTCCGAAGAAAAATACGCCGACCGCAAACGACACGGCAACGAAAAGTATAGGTCTGTAATTTATGATTTTAGTTAAATTAGGTAAACCGTTCCCTCTTTCGCTATCCGACAATTTAATCCCTCTTTTGCTTCTTCTTTGATTTCATCTTCGGTATATAAAGGACAAATATGTGTGATAATCAACTTATTGCCCCACTTATTCGCATACTCCACGCATTTTTTAACGCTTAAATGCGGAGACTTTTCGCTGTAATCTCCCGATAAAAGACCGCCGTCCAACATAACGAGATCGCTACTATAAAACAGTTTATCGACGTTATCGCAAACGTTGGTATCGCCGCTGTATGCGAAGGTTTTGCCGCCGCTTTCAACCTTTACTCCGTAAGACGGTTCGGGGTGAACGCCTTTATAAAAGGTAAGTATATCGTCCGAAACTTCGTAACTCTTTCCGTTATCTACTTCCGTAACCGAAAAATATTTAAACGACTTCGCAAGTTCCGCAAGCGGCGACTCGGAGCGAGGACAATAAAGGGGAATACGCCCTGAAAACCTGCCGCGCTTTTCGAGTTGTTGAAGATAATAAGCGAAAATCGCGAGGTCCGCCGAATGGTCGGCGTGAAAATGAGATATTACGATCGCCGAAATTTCCTCGGGTTTTACGATATCCGAGAGTTTTGAAAAGGCGCCCGAACCCATATCGAGAACTATTTTGTTATTCTCCGTCTCCAGAAGGTAACACGAGGTCGCGCCGAGCGGTTTCGGATAAGGTCCGCATTCGCCTATAATTCTAAGTAACATTTTTCACCTAAACATTTGCATATTAGCAAAATTTATCGTATAATATAGTTGTAGATACAAATTCTGCGGCGTTCGAAACGGAAGTTTATTAGATCCACAAATCAAAATAAGGGAGCGAGTTTTCGTCGGCAATGCTTTAAGCCCGCGGCTGCGGTTATCCGAGCCTATAATTTATGAAGTACGGGAAAAAGAACGTGACGGCGTACCGCACCCACCTGTACAAAACGGGTTGATTTTTTCTTCGCGTACGGCGCAGGCAGAACAAATTTTATATCGTCGGCGATTAAATTCTGCCGACGATTTTTCATTATTTCAAAGCAATAAGTTGGGCTATGGGTCGATTATCGTCCCGAAATCAAACCGACGGCGCAATTAAATTCATAGTCGGTTCCCGTTTCGATCGTCGGCGTAAACACCCTCGCCGAATACTTTTCTATACCTTTCGTAACGCCCTCGCCGTGGATGGTAATATCCGAAGTCGGCCAGTAAATCTTCGCGGTCGTAAGGCGAATCGCCTCGCCCGTAGTCGGATTTTCGTAGGTGGTCTGCATTATACCCTTGCCGTAAGTGCGGTAGACGATCTCGCCGCTTTTATCCTTATAGCCCGACAACACGACGTTTACTATTCCCTTTGTATCGTAATCGAGCATCGCGCCGATTAAAGCCTCGGAAGCGGAAGCAGTGCCGTCGTCGCCCAAAACGATTATCTTTTCAAAACCGTAATCTGCGTAATCGACCTTTTCGGATATAAAATTCGTCACTCTCCCGTCTTTATCTATGGCTTTGGAAACTACTTTTTTCGAGCCGTTTTCGGCTCCTATGAGATGAGCGGCAACCGAGGTTAAAATATCCATAAATCCGCCGCCGTTACCCCTCAGATCCAATATAAGATTCTTCTTTTTCGCTTCTTTGAATTTTTTTAACGCCTCGGCAAACTGTCCCGCCGAACCTTTTAACCCGTTTTCAAGTCCGTTGAACGCGGTAAATTTCAGATACGCCGTGTTTTCGCCCAAAGCCGAATTGCCGTCTCCATACTTCACCATCGACATATTTTTGCCGTTTTCGTCGTTAAATCTGTACGAAGAGGAATTGTCCTCGTAGAAAACGTAAGTTTCCCTGTACACCTCTTTCGCAAGCGTAAACTCCTTATCCTCTTCGCCGTAGCGAATCTTCAGGGAAAATTTAACGTTCGCCGCAACCGTATCCAATATTTTTGAAAGCTCGTTGTAATTCGATACCGCCGTATAATTCGTATCGCTTCCCGTTTTTACGCCGACGATTATACCGCCTTTCGTTATTCCCGCTTTTTCCGCGGGCGAATTGCCGCAGACCGAATAAACTTCGGCGTTTTCGACCAAAAACGTAACGCCTAAACCCGCCCGTATGCCCTTGTTCGACTGTTTTAATTCGTCGTATTCCTTTTTCGTATAATACCTCGAATAGGGATCGAGTACGCTTTTCGCCATAGTCGAAAGGTAGTCGTCCTTTTCGTCGAGATAGTGTTTTTTATACTCTCTCGAAATGAAGTCGAGAGAGGCAAGGTCGGGGTTAGTCCAGTTCCTTATGAAAAATCCCGCCGTAAAGGAAACTACGACAAGGACTACCGCAACGACTGCGGAAAGTATCTTTTTCTTCAATTTTTCACCTCCAAAGTCGGTCTATAAGTCGATAAAACGAGAATTTATCAATTCATCAGCCGAGAAGTTTATGCAAAATAGTCATTATGCGGAAGGTCATTGCGTCCTGAAATTTCCGCAAATCGAGACCAGTCGCGCGTTCGATTTTGTCGAGTCTGTACATAAGCGTGTTTCTGTGCATATACAGATTTCTCGACGCTTCCGACACGTTGAGGTTCGCCTTTAAAAATTCCGTCGCCGTCTCTATCATTTCGGGGTCGGAAAACACCGTTTTGGTATCGGGTTCGGAAAGCACGCTTAAAAACTCTTCGAGTTTATACCTCGGCAGATCCTCGAGCATTTTCACGAAAACGTAGTCTTTATATGTCGCAACCCCCGCGTTGAGTTCGAAAAGTCCGCTCATTCTCACCGCGGTTATAGCCTGTTTGTAGGAAATCGCCCCGTCGGCGAAACTACCGACAGTACCGCCCACGCCTATGCGCACCGAAAAACCGAGTTCCTCTTCTATCGACTGTTCGAGAAGGTAGGCGTAATCGGCAATAGACTGGTATTCGTTGTCGGGCGCGCCGTTATCGTTGAATTTAACGTAGGCGCATGTAATATCGTCGGTAGCGACTGCCGTATCGCAGGAGTTCGATTTAAAATTTTCAAGGAAATTTATCAGATCGGCAATGTTTTTTTCCTGAGCATAAAAGACGTAAACCGTACACGGAAGTTCGGGTATACCGTATTTTTTCATATACTTCATTGCCGTGACGGCATTGCTTTCGCCCGAAAGAACGCTCTTGACGGCGTCTTTTTTACTTGTCGCAATCTCTTTCGCCCCGCCGTTTTCAAAAAGCGTGACGATTATTCCCGCCAAAGTCTTGCCTTCTTCGCCGATTTTGTCTATATACGCCGAGTACTCGTCTGCCCTGTATCTGAATCCGAAATAGGTCTTATTGCTATCGCCGTCGCAGACTATCCCCGAAATCTTACCGTCCGCTTTCTCGACCTGTTCCCCGATAATCGGAGAATAGCAATCGTTGCCGTCGTCCGAATATATCCTTACCGCAACGCCCGTCCGCTCTTTTACCATATCCGCAAGCCTTATTATCTCGCTATCCATCTTCCGTTAAAGAAACGATTAAAATATCGCTTCTCTTGCCTCCCGACAAAATTTTTTCAGTTCTTTTTTTGTAAAGTACAGCGTATTGTACGCCATTCTGTATTCGTAGAAAAACGCGTATTCGGCTACGAGTTTCTCGCTGCCCGTCACGGGCAGAACGGTTTTGAACCCGTCTCCGTCCTTTAAAAACGCCCGAGATATTTTATCGCCTTTATACCCCTTGCTTTTAAGCGTTCCGAAAATCCGCTTTTCGACGTCGATTAAAGTAAAAATTATGAGCGGAGCGTAATTCGCCGCCTCGATTTTGTCGGCGAGAAATTCGGTGACTTCAACGCCGTTCATAAATGTTTTATTACCCGTATCAATATTAAAAACACGCTCTATAAGTCGATTAACGCCGCTTGTCGTGATATTTCTGTAAAAATACCCGACCGCAGAAAAGAACAAATCGTCTTGCTTTCCGACAACCGAAATAACGCCGTCTCTTTTATATACGGACAGTTTTTCGTCCCGAAGTTTAAAGGTAACTCCGCCGCCGCTTCTGCTCGTTAAAACGCCTCTGTTCTGAGTTTCGATATATTCGCAAAGAGGCTCGAACTCCCCCGTTCCGGACGACTTGAACCCCACGCCCTCCGAAACTTTTCTTTTGCCATCGAAAAGGGCTTCTTTCGCAAGTTTGTCAACCGCCTCGTTATAGGCGTTGTTGCTGTGTCCTTTTACTTTCTCGAAAGTTATCCTTACCGCCCCGTCGTACCGCCTGAGTTCTTCGAGGTAATAGCAGGAGACCGCGCCTTTTGCCTGCCACCTCCCCGTCGCCCATGCCGAAAGCCCTTCGTAGTCGTGGTAGATTTTAAGTTTCGGATAGCCGTTCAAAAACGCCCATTTCACGGCGGCGAGAACCCCCTCGACCTCGCCCGCGATATTTCTCGATGATAAAAAATCCGCTCTCGCGCCGCGGTCGCAGAAGGTAAAGGTCTCGTTTTCGGGCGAAAAGGCAATCACCCCGTAGGAATATTCGTTGAGACTTTCTTCAAAACTACCGTCCGTAAAAGCGACGGCGTAACCCTTCGATAAGTCATCGCTCACGCATTTTTCGGCGTAGTCCTCGCCGCTTAAAAAGGCTTTCGCCTCTTCTTCGGTCGAAAAACTCTTATATTTATATCCCTTTTTACCGCTTAAAAACTCTTTGCAAGTCTCCCAGTCGGTAAATATTTTATTTTCTTCGCCTTTTACTGCGTAATACTTTGCCACAAATAATTTCCTTTTCGCCGAAGCGACAGTCGCAATCCGCCTCTTCGATATACTACTCTATAATAATTTTAGCACATAAAACGTTATTTTACAAGTAAAAAAAATTTTATGGGGAATTTTTTTGCTTTTTTTGTCAGATTTACTTGAGTTTTTAATAAAATATAGTATGAAAAATTTAGAATACAACGTCGCGATAGTAGGAGCGACGGGCTTAATCGGCAGAAAGTTTATAGACGTCCTCGAACAAAGACAGTTTCCGATAGCGAACGCAAGACTTTTCGCGTCGGAAAGAAGTCGGGGCAAGACGTTGCAGGCGTTCGGACGGACGATAGCGGTAGAATCGCTCGAAAACAATGATTTCGACGGTATAGATTTCGCGTTTTTCAGCGCGGGAAAAGAAGTTTCGCTTAAATACGCCCCTCTTTTCGAAAAAAGCGGAGCGATAGTCATCGACAATTCGAGCGCGTTCAGAGGCTGCTTGGATATTCCGCTTATCGTTCCCGAACTGAACGGCGATAAAATTTATTCGAGCGACAGAAAAATCATCGCAAACCCGAACTGCTCCACGATTATCGCCATAACGCCGCTATGCAATATCCGTAAAAATTATAAAATAAAGCGGTTGATTTTCTCAACGTATCAGTCGGTAAGCGGCAGCGGTATGAAAGGCGTTAAAGATTTGCTGAAAACCCGTCACGGTTTTTCGGGAAGTTACTACCCGTTTAACGTTGCGAATACGATAATCCCCGAGATAGGCGAAATTCTAGATAGCGGCTATACGGACGAGGAAATGAAAATGGTGAACGAGACGAGGAAAATCTTAGAAAGCGATATAAGAATATCCGCAACTTGCGTAAGAGTTCCGACCGAAAATTGCCACGGAGTGACCGTCGAAGCGGAAACGGACGAAAAAATCGAAGTCGAAGAAGTCAAAAATCTTATGAAATTTAAGGGCGTTAAGCTGAGCGAAACGCCGAATTTCGAGGAAGCGGACGGGAAAGACGATATTTTTGTCGGCAGAATACGGAAAAGTCGGGTTTTCGACAGAGGTTTTTCATATTTCGCCGTCGGAGACAATACGAGGAAAGGCGCGAGTTTGAACGCCGTGGAAATTGCGGAGTTTCTTGCGTCTGCGACGTAACGCGCGGCTACAAAAGAAGTTTAAAAATTTTTTAAAAAGACTATAAAAATATTTGACAATGCCTGTTTATTTTGATAGAATATACAGGCATTGTGAGCGAGACGCGGGTGTAGTTCAATGGTAGAACACCAGCCTTCCAAGCTGGTTGCGTGGGTCCGATTCCCATCACCCGCTCCATTATTGCTATAAAAACGATGGAAATACGGGACTCTGCCGACAATACGCGCCTGTAGCTCAGTTGGATAGAGCACCGCCCTTCTAAGGCGGGTGTCAGGGGTTCGAATCCCTTCAGGCGCACCAAGCCTTATGGCGGGAGTAGCGCAGTTGGTTAGAGCGTCAGATTGTGGTCCTGAAGGTCGTGGGTTCGACTCCCATCTCCCGCCCCATTATAACTTTGGGGTGTCGCCAAGCGGTAAGGCACTGGATTTTGATTCCAGCATTCGCAGGTTCGAATCCTGCTAGCCCAGCTTAAATTAAAAATATGGGATATTAGCTCAGTTGGTAGAGCACTTGACTTTTAATCAAGTTGTCCGGGGTTCGAATCCCCGATGTCTCATTGAAAAGTGTCTCTCTTGGAGAGGCACTTTTTAATGTTAGACATCGTAGGAATCGAACTCCGGACAACGGAGTTGACCGGGGCGCTAGACGTCCGGGGGACGTCTGTTCAGCGCGGACCGAAGCGGAGCGTAGACCGAATCCCCGATGTCTCATTAGCATAAAAGAAGCCGTTCCTTGAACGGTTTTTTTGTATTTAGAAGAATGGAGGTTTCGAACTCCGGACAACGTAGTTGACCGGGGCGTAGACAGAGAAAAATATGTGGGTATTATATGCATTTGGATCCGCATTTTTTGCGGGTATAACATCAATACTGGCAAAGTGTGGTATCAAAAAAACTGATTCAAACGTAGCAACTGCAATCAGGACAATTGCAGTTTTGATTTTTTCATGGATTATGGTATTTGTGGTTAAAGCGCAGGGGCAGATTACAGCTGTGTCAGCAAAGACATGGATATTTCTGATGCTTTCAGGAGTCGCTACCGGAGCCTCATGGCTCTGTTATTTTAAAGCACTCCAGCTTGGCGATGTAAACAGAGTGGTGCCGATTGATAAATCAAGCACAATACTGACCATTATACTTGCATTTATCTTTTTTAAAGAGGAGATAAACGTACTCAGGCTGGTATGTGTGGTGCTTATAGCAATTGGAACGTATATGATGATCACCAAAAAGGAGATATCACAGGAAGAACAGAATAAGGCCAGGGGTTCTCATGGATGGCTGTTTTATGCAGTGCTGTCTGCTGTTTTTGCCAGCTTCACCTCAATACTGGGAAAGGTCGGCATAGAGGGGATCAATTCTAATCTGGGAACTGCGATAAGGACGATAGTGGTGCTTATCATGGCTTGGATAGTGGTATTTGCCACAGGAAAACAGCACACCATAAAGCATATAGAGAAAAAAGAGCTTGGCTTTATCTGCCTTTCGGGACTTGCAACAGGCGGCTCATGGCTTTGCTATTACAAGGCACTGCAGGACGGACTTGCGAGTGTCGTAGTGCCTATAGATAAGCTGAGCATAGTTGTGTCAATCGTGTTTTCATATTTCGTATTTAAGGAAAAGCTGACTCCTAAATCCTTTACAGGACTGGTGCTCATCATAGCAGGAACATTGATTATGCTGGTTTAAATATATAAAAACATCTTGACGTTTTTCTGTTTTTTTATTATCATTGTTAACCGAGGAAAAATTTATAGTTGACAATTATAACGGATGATATGTATTATAATGATACTTATTAAATGAGAGAAGAAATACAGGACACGAAGGAGATTAAAATGGATCCAATAACACTGGCACAGGAGATAATAGACGGAAGAAGAATCACAAGGGATGATGACCTATCATTTTTCCTTACATGTGATTTAGACGAGCTGTGTAAGGGCGCAGATATGATCAGGGAGAAGTTTATCGGTGACAAGGTAGATTTGTGCTCGATAATAAACGGAAGAAGCGGAAAATGTCCGGAGGACTGCAAGTATTGTGCGCAGTCAGCACATAATCATACAAATTGTGAGGTTTATGATTTTTTACCTGAGGAAAAGATACTTGAGGCTTGCAGGATGAATGAGAGAGAGGGTGTAGACCGTTTCTCGATAGTTACAGCGGGAAAAGCACTGACAGGTGAGGAGTTTGACAAGGCAATACATGCATATGAGACAATGAACAGAGAGTGCAAGATTGATTTATGTGCATCAATGGGCTTTCTTTCAGCAGAGCAGCTTCACAGACTGCACGAGGCAGGTGTCAGCAGCTATCACCACAATATAGAGACTTCAAAGCGTAATTTCCCCAATATATGCACCACACACACCTATGATATGAAGATTGAGACGCTTAAAAAGGTGAAGGCAGAGGGCATGTATGCGTGCTCAGGCGGCATCATCGGAATGGGTGAGACCTGGGAGGACAGGCTGGATATGGCAGTAAGCCTTGCAGAGGTAGGAGTGGATTCAATTCCGCTTAATGCGCTTATGCCGATTGCAGGCACTCCGCTTGAGGGTCTTGAGCATATAAATGAGCCTGATATACTGCGTACAGTATCATTTTTCAGATATATAAATCCAGAGGCTGACATACGTCTCGGAGCTGGAAGAGCGCTGCTTACAAATGATGGGGAGCTTGCATTCAAGTCTGGAGCATCAGCCACAATTACAGGAAACATGCTTACGACAGTAGCGTGTGCCACAATCAGAAGTGACAAGGAAATGCTTGAGGGCATGGGCAGGAATGTGACACCTGAGTACATGAAATAAATGTAATTATTTAGAATATAAAATATGTCAAAGATGCGTAAAATAGTATTAGTTTTGCGCATCTTTTTAGTATAAATGACAGGTTTGGTTGCGGCGTGAAAATTTTTATTATATAATGAAAAAAATATAATTTAAGGGATTTATCCGGTATAGCATGGAACATGAATAGGAGCGAATTAGTATATTTCATTGAAAAATAAGAGGTTACGGGGGAAATATGTACAACGATAAAGGTAATACAAAATATCTGAAGCTGTTAAAACAAAATTATTCATCAAGTCAGGATGTAATCAGGGAGATAGTCAATCTTTCTGCGATTATAAACCTGCCAAAGGGCACGGAGTTTTTCCTGAGTGATATACATGGCGAGTATGAGGCTTTTTTACATATCATGAACAACTGCTCAGGTGTGATAAAGGAAAAGGTGGATTTGATTTTCAAGGATACGATTTCTGATTATGACAGACAGGAGCTTTGCACGCTCATATACTATCCAAGAGAGAAAATGGCCATGCTTGATGAACAGGGCAAGATAGACAGTGACTGGTATGCTATGACGTTAAATCAGCTAATACTTGTCGCAAAGCTGCTCTCATCAAAGTACACCAGGTCGAAGGTCAGAAAGGCTCTGCCTGAGGAATATGCGTACATTATCGATGAGCTTTTGCATGCGCAGGAGGATGAGGATGCAAACCAGGTCAGATATCACAAGCAGATATTAAAGACTATAATTGATTTGGAGGATGCGGATGAGTTTATAATCGCTTTGTCTGCACTGATTAAGAGGCTTGCTGTTGACCATCTGCACATTGTGGGAGATGTATTTGACAGAGGAGGAAGCGCGGATAAGATTCTCGATCTGCTTTATGATTATCACTCGCTTGATATCGAGTGGGGCAATCACGACATTCTCTGGATGGGTGCGGCATGTGGAAATGATGCATGTATATGTAATGTCATCCGCAACAATCTGAAATACAACAATGTGGAAATTCTTGAGAATGCCTACGGAATAAGCTTACGACAGCTAATGCTGTTTGGCATGAAAACATATGGTATAGAGGATGGAATTGAGGCTGCAAGGGCGGCCATCACAGTAATGCTTTTTAAGCTTGAGGGGCAGCTTATACTTGCACATCCCGAGTATGAGATGGGAAACAGGCTGATGCTTGACAGGCTGGACGAGCTGCAGGATGTAGGAGTGGACAGAAAGCGCTTTCCAACCGTTGATGATGAGAGACCCTACGCACTAAGTGACGAGGAGACTGTCATCATGAGAAAGCTGCACAGACAGTTTGTGACAGGACAGCGCCTGCACAAGCATGTCAGATTTTTGTATGATAAGGGCGGCATGTACAATGTATACAATGGCAACCTGCTCTATCATGGCTGTGTTCCGGTTGATAGCAACGGAGCCTTTGATAAGCTGTATATTGATGGTGAATTTTATCACGGAAGAGCGCTGCTTGACAAATGTGATGAGAAGGCAAGGGCTGCGTATGTGGACAATCCTTATAAGGATGATGTGGACTTTATGTGGTTTTTGTGGGGAGGAGAAAAATCACCGCTGTGCGGCAGAAGGCTTAAGACCTTTGAGATGGAATATGTTACAGACAAGAGCATGTGGGAAGAGCCTTCTAACCCATACTACAGCAGGTATTACGATAAGAGCTTCTGCTGTCAGATACTGCACGAGTTCGGGCTGTATGATGATGATGCGCATATTATAAATGGACATACACCGGTTCACGCAATAGAGGGAGAGAACCCTGTCAGGGCCAATGGCAAGCTGTTTGTGATAGATGGAGGCTTCTGCCGTGCGATGAACAAGAAAACCGGTATCGCCGGCTATACACTGATTTACAATTCACATGGTCTAAGGCTCAAGGCACATACGCCTTTTACATCGGTGGAGGATGCCTTGATAAATAATACTGACATAGAGACGTCATCAGAGGTCGAGGAAAATGATAAGAGACGTATGCTTGTGAAGGATACCGATATAGGAAAGAGGCTTATTGGAGAGATTGATGATCTGCACAAGCTTCTTGAGAACTACAGGAGGCTGTAGGGGAACATATTGGACTGTAGGGTGCGTATGGGACAAGACCTTGACAAATAAGTTATAAAGAGTTATAAAAAGATTACAAAGTTATAAAGAGTTATAAAAATTATTAAAAGTTATAAAGAGTTATAAAACAGGAGCGCAGAGATGAAAAATAATCCCTTTTCATTATCATTTGGCAAGGAACCGGTCAGTTTAATTAACCGTAATGTTCAGTCTTATGAAATAATTGATACATTTGAGGATGAAAACCCTACTTACCAGGTTTGTATGATTACAGGAGTCAGAGGCTCAGGGAAGACTGTAATGCTCACAGAAATCAATAAAACTTTTAGGGCAGAGGAAGACTGGATTGTTATCGATCTGAGCCCTGAACGTGATTTATTACAATCATTTGCTGCAAATCTGAGCAATTATCCAAGTTTGTCAGAGGTTTTTCGTGAAGCTAAAATAAATCTGTCATTCTTAGGGCTGGGCGTTGAAATAGAAGGTGTTTCTCCGATTACCGATTTAAATGTGGCAGTGACGAGGATGCTTGAAAAGATTAAAAAGAAGCATAAGAGAGTTCTTGTGACAATAGACGAGGCTGTATGTAATGATACAATGAAAGAGTTTGTCAGCCTGTTTCAGATATATATGAGACAGGATCTTCCGGTATTTTTGCTTATGACAGGTCTTTATGAGAATATTTATGAGCTTCAGAATGAAAAAACGCTCACATTTTTGTACAGGGCACCTAAAATTGAGCTTCGTCCGTTGAATATAGGCATGATAGCTGAAAAATACAAGTCTATTTTTGAATTGACGGATGAGGAAGCTACAGAGATGGCTAAAGAGACGAGGGGATATCCGTTTGCCTTCCAGGTACTGGGGTATCTTTGTTTTAAGCATAATACCGGATGGCATAATGTATTACCTGAATTCAGTCAGTATCTGGAGGAATATGTATATGAAAAGATATGGAGTGAGCTGTCAAAAGGTGATAAGGAATTGTTGGTTGCTATGGCAAAAACCAATGACACTAAAGTGGAAGCAATACGAAAGACTATAAAAAAGGCATCAAACAGTTTCAGTGTATACAGGAACAGGCTTATAAAAAAAGGCTTGATTATTTCACTGGAGTATGGACATTTGGAGTTTACACTCCCAAGGTTCAAAGAATTTGTGTTGTGTAGATAATTATTGCACTGTCGGGATATAACCGGCAGTGTTTTTTTGTGTAAATGATTCAATTTAAAACTATGTAAAAAATTACATAAAAAGTAATAAATTACAAAAATGCGTATACAAACCTACAAAACGTAAAACCATTTACATTGCTGTGTGCATTGGTTATAGTATGTGTGTAAATAAGAAACGCAAATAAATCTGGCCAGATATATTGCAATAAATAGAATGAGAAAAGGAGATACTATCATGAAAAAGTATAACGTATGTATTGTAGGTGGAGGAAGCACATATACACTTGGATTTTTAAAATCATTTGCACGTATGCAGGAGGAGTTTCCATTAAATAAGCTCGTATTATTCGATATTGACGGCGAGAGACAAAAGCCAATCGGACAGTATGGAGACATCATGTTTGCAGAGAGATATCCTGAGCTTGATTTTTCTTACACAACAGATCCAAAGGAAGCTTACCAGGATATGGATTTCATCTTTATGCAGATGCGTGCCGGTGGACTTCATATGCGTCAGAAGGATGAGCATATTCCACTCAGCTTTGGCAAGGTAGGACAGGAGACATGTGGAGCAGGCGGAATGGCATACGGACTTCGTTCATGTGTAGACATGATTGAGGCTGTTCACCAGATTCGTGAGTACTCACCTGAGGCATGGATACTTAACTACTCTAACCCGGCTGCAATCGTTGCAGAGGCAATCAGAAGAGAGTTCCCTGATGATAAGAGAATCCTCAATATCTGTGACCAGCCTGAGAATGTAGTTCGTTCGACAAGCCGTCTGTTAGGCTGCGACTGGGGCGATCTTGATCCTGTATACTTCGGCTTGAACCATTATGGATGGTTTACACATATGTATGACCGCAAGACAGGAGAGGATTTACTTCCAAAGATTCGTCAGATTGTAAAGGAAAAAGGCTTCCTTCCACAGGATGCAGAGCAGCGTGATCAGTCATGGCTTGATACATATGGCTTTGTACAGACAATGATGGAGGATTTCCCGGATTACCTTCCTAATACATATGACGGATATTACCTGTACCCTGAGTACAAGACAAGCCATTTAAACCCTGAATATACACGTGCGGATGAGGTAATTGCAGGCCGTGAGACCCGTGTATTTAAAGAGGCTGCTGAGGTAATTAAGGCAGGAAAGCTCGGAGACAAATTCCATGCTATCTCAGATGCCCATGCAGAGATGATGATTAAGGTTGCAGAGGCTATCGCTTTCAATACATTAGGACGATTCATCCTTATCGTTGAAAATAATGGTGCTATTGCAAACATGCAGGATGATGCAATGGTTGAGGTAGTTTGCGAGCTTGGTATCAACGGACCACGTCCTATGAGCGTTGGAAATATTCCGCAGTTCTATCTTGGCCTTCTTGTACAGCAGGTTTCATGCGAGAAGCTTCTCGTAGACGCATATTATGAGCATTCTTATCAGAAAGCGCTTGAGGCATTTACACTTAACCGTCTTATCAATGACGCTAAGGTGGCAAGAAAGATTCTTGATGCTCTTATTGAGGCAAACAAAGGAATGTGGCCTGAATTAAAATAATGTATTGCGTGAAAAACTTTAGGATAGGGATGGGTAAAATATATGAAAAGTAAAATAATGAAGTTCTTCTCCGATTTAGGAAGAAGCCTTATGATGCCGGTCGCTGCACTTGCAGCGTGTGGTATCATACTGGGAATCACATCTGCACTGCTTAAAACGCAGGTGCAGGATGCCGTACCATTTTTGACCGCATCGGTACCGCTTTTTATCATAACAACACTTAATAAGGTATCGGGCATTGTATTTACCCTTTTGCCGGTTCTGTTTGCTATTTCTATAGCATTTGGTCTGGCTAAAGAGGATAAGGGAGTTGCAGCATTTGCCGGTTTTATCGGATATTACACATTTCTGGTTGCCAGCAGCTGTATGATATCAACAGGAATAATGGATTTCAGTGCCATGAAAATATCAAATATTCTTGGCGTGGATACCGTTGATATGGGAGCTCTTGCCGGAATAATGGCTGGTCTTGTGACAGCAAAGCTGCATAACAAGTATCACAAGGTACAGTTTCCAGCAGCAATAGCATTTTATGGAGGCAAGCGATTTGTTGCCCTTGTTGTTCTTGTGTCAATGACAGTAATAGGACTTGTGATGCCTCTTATCTGGGCTCCGATTTCTGTTGGAATTGACGGACTTGGAAGAATTATCCGTTCATCAGGTGCGTTTGGAGTATTTATTTTTGGAACACTGGAGAGATTGCTGATTCCTACAGGTCTTCATCATGTGCTTAACTCATTGTTCAGAACCACGGCAATCGGTGGTACATACCATGGAGTAGAGGGCTGTCTGAATATTTTCTTACAGTTTTTGGATCAGGCACCTCTTTCTGATATGAAGCCATATACACAGTTTTTGGGACAGGGAAAGATGCCTTATATGCTGTTTGGTCTTCCAGCAGCAGCACTTGCTATTTACCGTACAACACCTCAGGATAAGAAGGCAAAGGTAAAGGCACTCATGATTGCCGGCGTGGCAGCATGTTTTGTTTCAGGTATTACAGAGCCACTTGAGTTCTCATTTATGTTTATAGCACCGGCATTATTTGTTTTCCATGCTATCATGGGTGGTATTTCATTCATGCTCATGTCATTGCTTGGAGTAATTGTTGGTAACACGGGTGGTGGATTTATCGACTTCCTGCTATGGGGAGTATTCCAGCCAGGCTCACACTGGTACTGGGTAATAGTTGTCGGAATACCATATGCATTTATTTACTATTTTGTATTCAAATGGTATCTGTCAAGAAAGAAGATTGTAGTCAGCGTATCAGATGATGATGATTCTGATGCAAAGTCAGATGAAAAGACAAATGAAGGCAAGAAGTCAGGCTCTAATAAGACAGCATTGCAGGTTATTGTAGGACTTGGCGGAATGGCGAATATCGTAGTTGTAAACAACTGTATTTCAAGACTGCGTGTTGATGTAAAGGATATGTCGCTTATTGATGAGGAAACACTTAAGAAAACAGGCTCACTCGGTATTGTAAAGACAAGTGATACACACATTCAGGTGGTTTACGGACCAAAGGTTGAGAAAATAGCTGATGCTGTGCGCGCGGCACTAAATGATAAGGACTGCGCAGCTGAGGTGGAAAAGGTACAGGATGAGCAGCCAAAGAGTACGGTTATTATTTCAAGCCCTATGACAGGCTTAGCCGAGAATCTGTCAAAAGCACCTGATGAGGCATTTGCAAATAAGCTGATGGGTGATGGTGCGGTTGTCACACCAAAAGACGGAACGGTTGTTGCCCCTGATGACGGAACGGTATTATTCGTATTCGATAAAAAGCATGCGATAGGCTTTGCAACCGATTCAGGCGTCAGTATGATAATTCACGTAGGTATTGACACTGTCAAGCTTGATGGAAAGGGCTTTGATGTAAAGGTGGAAACAGGAGCACATGTAAATAAGGGTGATGTGCTTATGCAGCTTGATTTGGATTTTCTCAGGGAAAATGCACCATCTATAGCATCTCCTGTTATTTGTACAGAGCTCAAGGAAAATCAGAGCATCAGACTTATAAACGAAGGCGAAATAAAGGCAGGGGAACCACTGTTTGCAGTTGATACATACTAAAAATTAAAAGTAGATATAACATTAAAAGCTAAATGAAAAGAGCAGGAAAATTGCTAATGATTTTCCTGCTCTTTATTAAAAAAAGCTTATTTTTGGGTTAAAATATATTCGATAATAATCTGGACAAATACAAATGCTGTCATTTTAGTGCGCAGATGCGTGTTTTCGGATGGAAGCTCCGGCGCAGTGATGCAGATGTCAGATGCTGCCAGAAGCGAAGAATCAATATCGACGCTTGAAATCCATATGATTTTCACATTCTTTGTATGGCAGCGCTTTGCGATAGGCTCATATATTTCCTTTTCTCCATAATTTGTAAATAAAATCAAGGTTGCATTTTCGGGGAAAGAGACTGATATTGCTAAAAGAAAGTCAATCCAGTCAATATATATGCATGGAATATCTATCGCATTGAACATGGAGTACAAATATCTGGCGGGCAGAGAGGAAAGACCGCGACCATATATATAAAGGGAGTCGCTTTGAGTTACCTCCTTGCATATGGTTTCAAGCTGCGCTGAATCAAGTCCGTCAATAAAATCCTTAAGTATGGAGGTATGATGCTGCATAACGCTCCAGGTGGAAAATCCGGTTGATTCTCTTGAGGCCTTTCTCAGGGAGTATTTTAGTTCGTTGAAGCCATTGAATCCGATTTTCTGGCAGAATCTGACTATTGTAGCATTTGAGATAAATAAATCCTTACATATGTCATTTAAGGACATGTATGGAAGGCTCTTTTCATGGGCTATAAAATACTCAAGTATGAGCAGCTCGTTTTCCGAGAAGTCTGTGGTATCAATCTGATGCAGAAGGTTCATTGCTGTTATCTCCTTTCCTTTGCAGGTTGAAATACTCCATGAATGAGCTTATTACAAAGAAGGAGCCAAGACGTGAGGTGAAATCGGCGCCTTCATATTCACGGGGCTTTGAAAAAAACCTTAGATTATAATCAGATACTTCAGCCAGGTCATTATTTTCTATGGATGAGATTGAGATTACAATCATGCCATGCAGTCGGGCTTCCTTAGCCAGATTTAAGGTGGGCTCAAAGCGTCCTGAATTGCTTATAAAAACAAAAACATTTCCCTTATCCACGGTCTGTATAAAGTGGTGTGCGGCCTTGGCAGCAGTGGTTTTGTATATTTTCTGGCAGCCTGATAAAAAAAGCATGCTTTCCAGATAGCTGACTGCAATGTCTGTAAGTCCGGCAGGACTGTGCAGGTAGATAGGACGGTTTTCTGAAAAAAGCCTTGCAATCTGAAACATGTCATCTGAATTGAGCAGGCTCACAGTGCTGTCCATTGAGTCTTTGATAGTATTCTTGATTATATCAAGTGATTTATCAGAGCCTTTGACCTTGTTATTGTCCTCATTATCAGAGCTTTTAAGGAAATATTTAAACTCCGAAAAGCCACTGAAGCCAAGCTTCCTGCAGAAGCGAAGTATCGTTGAGGTGGAATAGTTAAGCTCATTGGCAAACTGCTGGATGCTGATAGATGAAATGTTATCTGAATGATCATGTACATATTGCAGTATATCAAGCTCCTTGGTTGAAAGGGACTGCAAAGGAATGTTGAGGTTTAGCTTCAAAATAAGCACCCTCCCTTCTTGGCATTACACATTTTATTTATAGACTATGATAACATCCGAAGTAGCAAATGTAAAATAAAAGTGAATGTATGAGATTAAAATAGAAGATTGAAATAGAATATTTACAGTGGTAAAATCTACACATGAAATGAAAAGGAGCAGCATATGCCATACAACTATGAAAAAGTAAATCAAAAGCTGCTGGTTCCGCAGATTGAGGATCAGCTTGTAATGTATATACAGCATGAGAATATTGGAATTGGCGCAAAGCTTCCCAGTGAGTACAAGCTGGCTGAGATATTCGGAGTGGGCAGGAGTACGATAAGGGAGGCTGTAAAAAGTCTGGTTACGAAAGGGATGCTTGAGGTGAAGAGAGGCTCCGGCACATTTGTGAAGTCCACGGAGATAGTGGTTGATGATCCGCTTGGCTTAGCACAGTTTGAGGACAAGTATCGTCTGGCGATGGAGCTTTTTGAGGTGAGGATGCTGCTTGAGCCTGATGTAGCTGCAGTGGCATGCCAGAAGGCAACAGAAGAGGACAAAAAGCGTATAAAGAGTCTGTGTGATGAAGTGGAGCAGCTGTATCTGTCGGGGCAGAACCATATAAAAAAGGATATGGAGTTTCATGAGACGATAGCCAGATGCAGTGGAAATAGAGTTGTTGAGGTACTGATTCCGGTTATTCTAACAGCTATTACGACGTTTGCAAATCTGACACACAGAAAGCTGATCAACGAGACAATTGATACACACAGGGCAATAACCGATGCTATTTTAAGTGGAGACACCATGGGTGCAAAGTGTGCCATGATAATGCATCTCACATACAACAGACAGACTATTATAGACATGTCAGAGCAAAATAAAACTTGTCAGACAAGTTAGCTTAAACTTACCACGAGAATTAAATAAAATACACTAAAAACCAGTCATGTTAAACAGACATGACTGGTTTTTTTGTTACTTTTGTGGAAAAAACTTGTAGATTTGAAACAACTTGATATGAAGTATTTAAGATTATATACTTTAGATAGATACAAAAGACGTCTGATGTATATATGGAACAACGTATAACAATTTAATGTTATGGAGGAAGAAAAAATGAGTGAAGCAGCGACATTAGATCCAACCCGATTGGTGATAGCCGCGATAATCGGATTAGCTCTGTTATTAGTTTTAATTATCAAATTCAAGGTTCATGCAATGATTTCCATATTGCTTGGAGCGATAACAATCGGTGTTGTGGCAGGTATGCCTCTTACCGAGATTGTAACAGCGGTAAATGATGGTATCAGTAATACTTTAAAGGGCATAGCACTGCTTGTAGGACTGGGCTCCATGTTTGGAGCAATACTGGAAGCGTCCGGCGGAGCACAGACACTTGCCGTTACAATGGTGAAAAAGTTTGGCGATGAAAAAGCCGCATGGGCACTTGGAGTAACAGGTTTAATTATAGCAATGCCGGTATTCTTTGACGCAGGACTTATTATCCTGATACCACTTGCATTCTCGCTTGCAAAGAGAACAAAGCGTTCCACACTGTTCTATGCGATACCTCTTTTAGCAGGACTTGCAGTCGGACATGCATTTATACCGCCTACACCGGGTCCTGTACTTGTGGCAACAATGCTCAATGTAGATTTAGGATGGGTAATACTTGTCGGTATAGCGTGTGGAACAGTTGCAATGATTATTGCAGGACCTGTATGGGGTTCGATTTGTGGAAAAAAATACATGGTTCCGGTTCCGGAGCATGTAGCAAGTCAGGAGGACATAGATGAATCTAAGCTTCCTAAGTTCAGCACAATCGTACTTATCATAGCAATTCCGCTTGTGCTTATCATTTTCAAGTCACTCGCAGGTGTTATCCCTGCAATGGCACCGGTAGCACCAGTATTTACATTCCTTGGCGAGCCGTTTGTGGCACTGCTTATTGCAACAATCGTGGCAATGCTTGTGCTTGGAAAGAGACATGGCTACAGCATGGAGGAGCTTGAAAAAATCATGACAAAGTCTCTTGAGCCGACAGGACTTATCTTACTTGTAACAGCCTGTGGTGGAGTGCTCAGATATGTATTGCAGTATTCAGGACTCGGAGATTTGATTGGAAATGCAGTTGCATCTGCTAATTTACCAATAGTGCTTGTAGCCTTTATTGTAGCTGCGCTCGTACGAATCTGTGTTGGTTCAGCAACAGTTGCAATGACCATGGCAGCAGGAATCATAGCTGCAATGCCTGGAATATCAGAGCTGCCACCGCTATATCTGGCATGTGTTGTCGCAGCAGTAGCAGGAGGCTCAACAGTATGTTCACATTTCAACGATTCAGGCTTCTGGCTTGTTAAATCACTCGTTGGTGTGGATGAGAAAACAAATTTGAAGACGTGGACAATCATGGAGACACTGGTTGGCTTCAGCGGATTTGTAGTAGCGTTTATTATTTCATTATTCGTATAGAAGAAAGGACACAGATATGCTTAGAAGTGAAGAAGTAAGAAAACTTGCACCTGAGATGGACCCACTCAGAATGGGTATGGGATGGAAGGTCAGTGACTTGTCTAAGCCACAGATAATGATTGAAAGCACATATGGAGACAGCCATCCGGGCTCAGCTCACCTGAACAAATTTGTAGAGGAGGCTGTAAAGGCCGTGGATGAAAACGGCGGAAAAGCAGCCAGATATTATGCAACAGATATGTGTGACGGAATCGCACAGGGACATGACGGAATCAACTATTCACTGGCACACCGTGATGCTATCACCAACCTTGTTGAGGCACAGGCCAATGCAACAGTATTTGACGGTGGAGTGTTTATCGCAAGCTGTGACAAGGCAATGCCTGCCATGCTCATGAGTATAGGAAGATTAAAGGATATGAGTGCGATTATGGTGACAGGCGGAGTCATGGAAGCACATGAGTTGCCAAAGAAATATATCGTAGATGATCCTGCCTGCAAGATTAATGAGCTTCTGACACTCGAGCAGATTGGTAAATTTGATGCATGGGAGAAAACCGGTGTCATCCCTAACGAGCAGTTGGATTATTACAAGCACAATGCATGCCCAAGCTGTGGAGCCTGCTCATTCATGGGAACAGCATCTACAATGCAGATTATGGCAGAGGCACTTGGACTTATGCTTCCGGGTACAGCACTCATGCCATCCACAGCACCTGAGCTTAAGGAGGCTTCATACAATGCAGGGAAGCAGCTTATGGAGCTCATAGCAAAGGGCATCACAGCAAAGGATATTGTTACAAAGGAAAGCTTTGAGAATGCAATCATGGTTCATGCGGCTATCTCAGGTTCTACAAATGCAACTATGCATTTACCTGCAATTGCACATGAGTTTGGCATCCGGATAGATGCGGATACATTTGACAGACTGCACAGAGGTGCACATTATCTGCTAAACATCCGTCCTTCGGGAGACTGGCCGGCACAGTACTTCTACTATGCTGGAGGCGTGCCTAGAGTGATGGAGGAGATAAAGAGCATGCTCCACCTTGATGTGATGACAGTCACAGGAAAGACTCTCGGCGAGAACTTAGAGGAGCTTAAGAAGAACGGCTTCTACGAGCACTGTGACGAGATACTCCGTGAGAAGTCAAAGATTTTTGGAAGAGCAATTGACAGAGAGGATATCATCCATTCCTTTGACAATGCCAAGGGAACAGACGGAAGTATTGCAATTCTTAAAGGAAATCTGGCACCTGAGGGCTGTGTAATAAAGCATACAGCATGTCCTAAGGAGATGTTTAAGGCAGTGCTTAACGCTAAGCCGTATGACTGCGAGGAGGCATGTATCAGTGCCGTATTAAATGGGGAGGTAAAGCCGGGAGATGCCGTATTTATCAGATACGAGGGACCAAGAGGCAGCGGAATGCCTGAGATGTTCTACACAGGCGAGGCAATCTGCGCAGATCCAAAGCTTGCTTCAAGCGTGGCACTCATCACCGACGGAAGATTCTCCGGTGCATCAAGAGGTCCGGTTATCGGACACGTATCACCTGAGGCAGCGGCAGGCGGACCAATCGCATTTGTCGAAGAGGGAGATTTGATCGAGCTTGATGTTGAAAACAGAAAAATCGCAATTGTAGGAATAAAGGGCGAGAGAAAGACTCCAAAGGAGATTGATGCTGTTTTAGCAGACAGAAAGGCGCACTGGAAGGGCTTTAAGAGCAAATACCAGCATGGACTTTTAAAGCTCTATGCGCAGCATGCAGTAAGCTCTATGAAGGGTGCTTACATGGATTAATAACTGTTGATTTGATTTTACGATATTTGGATACAGAAAGGAATTATTATGAATACAATTATTGAGAAATTAAAAGAAATGCTTGTTGTACCTGTAGTGGTACTTGACGATGTAAAAGATGCAGAAAAGCTTGCAGATGCTCTTGTAGGTGGAGGACTTCCTTGTGCTGAGGTAACCTTCAGAACCGCTGCGGCAGAGGAATCAATCCGCATTATGACAGAGAAATATCCTGATATGCTTGTAGGTGCTGGAACAGTTCTTACAACCGAGCAGGTGGATAAAGCAGTTGCAGCAGGCGCGAAGTTTATAGTAAGCCCCGGCTTTGATGCAGAAATTGTTGATTACTGTCTGGATAAAAATATCCCGATTTTACCTGGTGTAATCTCACCTTCAGAGGCAGCACAGGCTGTCAAGAGAGGTCTTAGTGTGGTTAAATTCTTCCCTGCTGAGCAGTATGGCGGAGTGACTACAATCAAGGCTCTTGCAGCACCATATACTATGCTTAAGTTCATGCCTACAGGTGGTGTGAGTGTGAAGAACTTAAAGGATTACTTAAGCTGTGACAAGATCATCTGCTGTGGCGGAAGCTGGATGGTAAAGGGCGATATGATAAAGTCCGGAGAGTTTGACAAGATAAAGCAGATGACAAAGGAAGCCGTAGAGCTTGCACACAGTATCAGAAAGTAAAGGAGAGTATAAAACCATGAACCTTAATTTAAAGCCAAAGAGTGAATGTAAATATGATGCAGTTTCATTAGGAGAGGTAATGCTTCGTCTGGATCCGGGCGAGGGAAGAATCAGAACAGCAAGATCCTTCAGAGCATGGGAAGGCGGCGGAGAGTACAATGTAGTCCGCGGTTTAAGAAAGTGCTTTAAGATGAACACAGGTGTCATCACAGCGTTTGCTGACAACGAGGTAGGAAAGCTCATGGAGGATTTCATCTGTCAGGGAGGTGTGGACACATCCCTCATCAAGTGGATGAAGACAGACGGAATCGGACGTGTATGCAGAAACGGTCTCAACTTTACAGAGAGAGGCTTCGGTATTCGTGGTGCAGTCGGATGCTCTGACAGAGCAAATACTGCTATTTCAAAGGCAACACCTGAGGATTTTGATTTCGATTACATCTTTGGTGAGCTTGGAGTCAGATGGCTTCATACAGGCGGTATCTATGCAGCAATCTCTGAGCAGACCTGTGAGACAGTGCTTGCAGCAATAAAGACAGCAAAGAAATACGGAACAATTGTATCCTACGACTTAAACTATCGTCCTTCAATGTGGAGTGCAATCGGTGGACAGGCAAAGGCGCAGGAGGTAAACAAAGAAATCGCTAAATATGTTGACGTAATGATCGGAAACGAAGAGGATTTCACAGCATGCCTTGGTTTTGAGATTGAAGGAAACGATGCAAACCTCAAGGAATTAAATCTTGACGGATATAAGAAGATGATTAATGAGGCAGCAAAGGCTTATCCTAACTTTAAGGCAGTAGCAACAACACTGCGTACAGTAAAGACAGCCACAGTCAATGACTGGAGCGCAATCTGCTGGGCAGATGGAGAGGTCTACAAGGCAAAGGATTACAACGGACTTGAGATTATGGACAGAGTCGGCGGTGGAGATTCCTTCGCATCAGGCCTCATTTATGGACTGATGACAACAGAGGATGCCGAGACTGCAGTAAACTATGGTGCAGCTCATGGTGCACTTGCCATGACAACACCGGGTGACACAACTATGGTAAGCGTCAACGAGGTTGAGGCTATCATGGGTGGCGCAGGCGCCAGAGTTCAGAGATAGGATATCGTAAAAAGTGAGGAGGCAGAGTATGGAACAGAGATTTATAACAATGGGCGAAATAATGCTTAGACTGACTCCGCCCAACTATGAGAAAATCAGAATGACACATTCATTTGAGGCAAGCTACGGCGGAGCGGAGGCCAATATAGCACTTGCGCTTGCAAACCTCGGCATCGACTCTACCTTCTTTACGGTAGTACCGGACAACAGCATCGGAAAGAGCGCAATCAGAATGCTGCGCTCAAACGATGTGCATTGTGCACCGATTATTCTGTCGACAACGGATGAGACTCCGACACACAGACTCGGAAGCTACTATCTGGAGGCAGGCTTTGGAATCAGACCAAGCAAGGTAATCTATGACAGAAAGCACAGTGCGATAACAGAGTATGATTTTTCCAAGGTTGACTTGAAGAAATTGTTGACAGGATTTACCTGGTTGCATCTAAGCGGAATCACACCGGCGCTTGCACCAAACTGCAGGCAGCTTATTATGGACACCTTAAAGGTGGCAAAGGCGCTTGGCATTACGGTCAGCTTCGATGGAAACTTCCGCAGTACATTATGGTCATGGGAAGAGGCAAGAGATTTCTGCACACAGTGTCTGCCATACATTGATGTGTTAATCGGAATCGAGCCTTATCATTTGTATAAAGATCCATCCAATCATTCATTGGGTGATGTGAAGGATGGGATACCGCTTCATCTGAGCTACGAACAGGAAGACGAGATTTTTTCAAATTTTGCAATTCAATATCCTAATATAAAATACATGGCTCGTCATGTTCGTTATGCTCACAGCGGAAGCGAAAACAGTCTCAAAGCGTACCTTTGGTACAATGGAAGGACTTATGAGAGCAAAATGTTTACATTCACAATCCTTGACAGGGTTGGTGGTGGAGATGCTTTTGCATCAGGACTCATCTACGCTATGATGAATAATTATGAACCAATGGATATAGTGAATTTTGCAGTAGCAAGCAGTGCAATCAAGCACACAATAAGAGGCGATGCAAATATCACTGATGATGTCGAATCGATAAAGAATCTCATGAATATGAATTATGACATCAAAAGATAAATAAACTAAAATATGATTAAAGAGTAATCCGTCATGCCGGGGAACGCGCATGGCGGATTTTTCGTATGTAAATGCTTATGACTGATACATTTTAGATACAAGTAGCTGTTAATATATAAATAGCCATGCATAATGCAGTCTAAATATATGCTCCTCGGGATTGACAGCAAAAGAAGAATATGCAAAGATTTATAAAGGAAAATAGTTACGGATAATAAAGTTTTAGAAGGAAAATGATGATAGAAATATTAATAGTTGAAGACGAAAAACCGATATCGGACCTCATCAGATTAAATCTCATGAAAGCAGGCTATAGCTGCACCTGTGCCTTTGATGGTATGGAGGCAGCAGATATTCTTGAGGAGAGAAATTTTGACCTGATAATACTTGATGTAATGCTGCCAAAGTTAAACGGCTTTGAGCTTATGGAATACATAAAGCCGCTTGGCATACCTGTGATATTTCTCACAGCAAAAGCCACTTTAGATGACAGGCTAAGAGGTCTCACGTCCGGTGCCGAGGACTATATGGTAAAGCCTTTTGAGATTGTTGAGCTTTTAGCCCGGGTAAATATAGTGCTAAGACGTTATAATAAGATGGAGCAGCAGCTCACCTTTAAGGATATAGATATCGATACGAAAAACCAGAATGTATCAAAGGCAGGGAAGCATATAGAGCTTACACCAAAGGAATTTGAGCTGCTTGAGCTTTTGATGCGCAATAAAAATATCACACTTTTCAGAGAAAAAATATATGAAGAAATATGGGGAAGTGAGTACTCTGTCGAGTCGAGGACTCTCGATCTTCACATACAGAGACTGCGCAAAAAGCTTGATATAGGAGACAGCCTTAAAACCGTATTTAAGGCAGGATACAGGCTGGAAGAATAGAAAACTAAAGACCATTAAATATGGGTAAGCGTAATATACAAAAAGAGGGATAAATGAAATTCAGGTACAAGGTATTGTTCACAAACTTAATACTGCTTTCACTTGGACTGGGGCTGGTGGGATACCTCATGATACACAAGAATTTTGAGCTTGCGAAGCAGACACAGCTTAAAAATGCTATTGTGCAGAATAATCTGGTACAGTCCTCTGTGGAGTATGAGCTTTTGCAGCTTTTAAATTCAGTTTCCGATAATTCTGAAACTTCGAACAATAATACAGATAACAATAATGCAGAAAAGAGCAGCATTTCCGCATCATCAATAGCCGCGCAACTTCCGCAGATCGGAAGCCGTGTAAGCAGCAGTGTGCGCTCAAGGGATTCATTTTTCTACATATATTTTGATGGTGAAAAAGTATATACAGATGACAAAAGTGATGCAGGGATAAGTGATACACTTTTTAAAAATCTCACAACAGGAAACAAAAACTATGTGATAAAAGAAGAATCCCAAAAGCACTATATCTATGTTACATCGCAGAGTGTGATAGATGAAAAAAATCTCTGGATAGTAAGTAAATGCGATGCATCAGAGGCGTATACACTGCTTGATGAGCAGATAAACTATTTCAGGCTGATAATAATAGTCATATTGATTGCAGAGTCGGCAGCAATGTATTTTATCAGCAGGTACATGACAAAGCCGCTCGAGAAGCTTAACCATGTCAGCGAGGAAATAGCGCAGGGGGATTATGCCACAAGGGTAAACGTAAAAAGTCATGATGAGATAGGGCTTCTTGCGCAGAAATTTAATATCATGGCGCAGGCAGTATCGGATCATGTAGACGAGCTTAACGATATGGTGCACAGGCGTGAGCAGTTTGTAGCGGATTTTACACACGAGATAAAAACCCCTATGACGTCAATCATTGGATATGCAGACACGATGCGTTCACTGGAGCTTCCGAGAGAGGAGCAGATGATGGCGCTTGGATATATCTTTTCGGAGGGAAAACGTCTGGAGAGCATGTCGCAGAAGCTTTTTGAGCTGATATATCTGCGCCGGCATGATATTAAAAAAGAGCGGGTTCATATGGCAGATCTTTGTGCAGAGGTGGTAAAGGTTGTTGAGCCTGCATACGAAAACAGGCATCTTACTATAGAAACAGAGATAGAGGATACTGTGCTGACCGTGAATAGAGAGCTTTTGGTTACAGCACTTGTCAATCTGATGGATAATGCAAGGAAAGCGTCAGAAGAAGGTCAGCAGGTTGAGGTTACAGGAAAAATTGTGGACAATATGGCTTGTAATATACCTAAAGATAAAACGGATATAGGCGAAGCCGAATCAGCAGATGACAGGAAATGCACGAGGGCATATGAAATATGCATAATCGATCACGGAATCGGAATGACTAAGGAACAGGCAGAAAGAATTTGTGATGAGTTTTATATGGCAGACAAATCCAGAGCCAGAAAAGAGGGCGGTGCCGGAATCGGAATGTCGCTTGTGGCAATCATTTTAGAGCACCATAATGCAGTACTTTCAGTGGAAAGTGAACCCAGATGCGGAACAACGATGAGGATTTTGCTGCCGTGGTAATCTGAACGCAATATAGATATAAAAAATGGTAAATTCGTAAGATTTAAAGGAAGATATGAAAAAAGACAGCTTCAAATTAATAATAATGTCTGTTGCAGTAATCTGTATAGTAATAGCAGGCATCATGGTGCCTGGCATAGTGCTTGAGGCAAATCAGAAAAGTGAACATGATCATGTGGCGAAGGTTCCTAAAAGCTATCTGCCTTCAGGCTCTGTAATGGCAAAGGAAGCATCTGTCAATCTGAAATTGTCAGAGAAGCTCTCTCTCATAGACGGGCAGTGGGACAGCACGACAGATGACGCCGCCTCTTATGAGATGGATGAGCAGGATTATCAGGCAGTTGCCACATGCAGAAAAAGCATGGAAAAGCTTTATGAAGAAAAGCTCTATCCTGTAAATCTTTCACCTGACTACTCTAACTGGTATACGTGGGAGGCAGCAGCGAAAAAGGCATCGGATAATACCTTTAACACATATACGGCATATTACTGGATAATCAGGTTTGAGAAGTATGATGGTACACAAAATCATACAATCTGGATGCTTGAGGATGGGACAATCATTATGGCAAAAGCACATATGAAGGATATTAGTGATATGAGTGAATATAAAGAGGTTTTGCATGCAGATGATGAATCACAGGCAGAAACTGATTTGTCTGCTTACAAAGGATATTTTGACTACAGCGGGATAGATTTTTCAAAGCTTAACCTGATATCCGAGACAACAGCAGTGGAGCAAAAAAATAATGAAAGCCATGATGTGCTGCAGTTTTTACAGGAAAATGAATATGTATATGCGGTCCATGAGAAGTGAAAAATTGTAATGACAAATGCGGTTCACATATCATCTATGTAAATGGAAGGTATGAAGGTAATGATGATATAGGTCGGATGATGAAAGATTTTCACCAGTGCAGGCCGGAGCAGATAGAAAGTGAGACATTGTCAAAAGCAGTGGCTTATTACAAAGAAAAGGAAGGACGTGGTGCTATGAGCGAAGCAGTAAGACAGTATGCAATGGAATATGCAAAAGAGTATGCAAAGGAATATGCAAAGGAATATGCCAAGGAGTATGGTGAGGAACAGAAGGAAGAGGGGATTCTTCAGGGAAAAAATAATATGTTGTATTCATTGGTTTCAAAGGGAAGGTTAAAAATAGATGTAGCAGCCGAAGAGGCAAATGTCAGCCTTGGAGAATTTGAAAAATCGATGGAGGAAGCAGGATATAAAATTCCTGAATTGGTATAGTTTAATAGTTACAAGATACGTTAAATATAGACCCGGTTTGCATAAGTATGTGCAGACCGGGCTTTTAGTTTGCGCGCCATGGGCGCGCTCTAACGGGTGAAAGTCCCGAACACGCCCAGATAGTGGGAAGTGTATAGCTGAACAGTAAGGGTGTCCATCGTGAGATGGAATCTGAAGGAAGCTGTAAGCAAATCTCCGGTCCGACGGACAGAAATCACATATAAGGCTAGCCGCAAAAATAACACTCACATTTTGTATCATCATCTGCATACCGTAAAAATTTTTCCCACATTCTGGACATTCCATTAAATATTCTTCTATCAACTGTTTTTAATGAACCATCTTTATAGCTCTTTTTTGATGCTTTGTTCATATCTTCAAAAATATATGTTCAATGTTCTATGTTTAATCGACTCTTAAAAACTAACTCAATTCCAGACGACGAATGCAAGAATGCATATTTTAATTCTCTGCCTTGTATATTTTCTTCCGCATTTTCACTCTCTGCTTTTTGCAGATGTAAAATTCCTGATATAATAAAATCCATTCCATTTTCTAACATTGAATACTGCATTTTAACTTCCTCATTCTATATTCCATATTAAATATTGTTTTTCTTGATTTCACAAACGTGAGGTTGTAGATTACTCATAAGGATAATCATGCTCAGATTTCGATTGAAATTCTTTTAAGTTAATGATTTTCATATTTTTATTAAATTCAATAATAGATACTCCGTCAAATCCACTAATCTCATTGTTATAATCACATTCAAAATACCATTCTACAACTGTGAACAAACCTTGATGAATAAATTTTTTTATTTCCCACTTCAAAACTGTACCTTTTATATTCCAATCAGAAAACCACTTTAGGATTTGAGGTAATCCGTGATATTCCGGTCCATAGCACTCACTATAAATAATGTCATCAGAAAAAATGTTTTCTAATGGTTCGATGTTTTTATCAAGCCACGATTGGAAATAATTTTTAATAACATCTTCTTTTTGCATTTAATTACCTCTCTCTTCATTTTTTCTCAATTCAACAAATCCCGATTGAACAAAATCGCTGCGCGATGGCCTGCCAAGGCTGTGGCGCA
>ERZ779875.412-NODE-412-length-41922-cov-8.211933_pt1 | contig 41922 bp, 38 predicted proteins | sample MGYA00511246_ERZ779875 | MGnify/ENA primary metagenome ERZ779875 (study PRJEB29588, sample SAMEA2155093) | human gut metagenome | biome: human gut; feature: human-associated habitat; material: faeces | place: Denmark | collected 2008/2010 ... | reverse complement strand
CTCTCCTATTGTGAACTGACGGTTTTTAGCAGAATGTGTAACTATTCAGCGCCCATGCACCTTCGTAAAAACCGCACAATTGTAATATATTAAATAAAATTGTGTATAAACGATGCCCTGTGTATCGGCGATGGTCCTATCTCCTTTAGTGCCTTGATATGATCTGCCGAGCCATAACCCTTGTTTGATGCAAATCCATAGCCGGGATATAAGTTATCATACTCAACCATCATCCGATCCCTTGTGACCTTAGCCACAATGCTGGCTGCTCCTATCGATATACTTTTGGCATCTCCCTTTATAATCGGAACCTGCTTTATATCCACCCCCGGGATTGTGACTGCATCGTTAAGTGTCAAATCCGGCGCCGGATCAAGCTTTCCGATTGCCTGTCTCATTGCCTCATATGTAGCCTGCAATATATTTATCTCATCTATCCGCTCGTGCGATGCCATACCTATTCCTACAGAAACCGCCTTTTCCATTATGACATCGTAAAGCTCATCGCGCTTTGCAGCCGTAAGCTTCTTTGAATCATTGATATATAAAATATCACAGTCCTTTGGCAGAATAACCGCACATGCCACAACCGGACCTGCAAGCGGTCCGCGTCCCACCTCGTCTATGCCGCAAATATGAGCATATGAAGCGTACTCGCGCTCATATTTCTTGAGACCTTCTGTGCGGATAAGCTCCTTCTCATACTTGTCCAGACGCTTTTTTGCGCTGTCTACAAGCTTAATCACTCCGCCCCTTTCATCTGAGCTGTATGCCTCAATGAACTGTGTAAGCTGTGAATCTTTGGTGTTTTTCAGTTGTTCCTTAATATCGCCTATTTTTTCTGCTGACATATCCTTGTCCTTATCGTCTATTCTTCAGAATATTTCTTCTTAACTTTTCTTCATAATTATTCTTCGCAACTATTATCCTATTATTTTTTCCGGTCTCTCAAGAGTGATATTGCCAAGCTTACCGCTTCTGAAATCATCTATGATGAGTGCAGCCGCCTTGCTGTAATCAGGCTCTCCTCCCTTTGAAAGGCATTTTCTGTTGACAGCGACAGCACTTATAAGCTCTATGATATCATTTTCCTCGCTTACCTCATATCTTTGTGCCAAAAGCCCCGGATACTCTGCTTTTAGGAACTTTACAAGCTCCACGGCAAGCTCATCAACATTTAAAATCTCATCCTTTATCGAACCGATTAGCGCAAGTCTAAGTCCCACTGTCTGATCCTCAAATTTCGGCCACAGTATGCCCGGGGTATCGAGCAGCTCAACACTTTTATTGAGCCTGATCCACTGCTTGCCCTTTGTCACGCCCGGCTTGTTTCCTGTCTTGGCACAGGCTTTTCCGGCGTATGAGTTGATAAATGTGGACTTTCCGACGTTTGGAATCCCCACCACCATAGCTCTTACCGGTCTGTTTTTGATACCACGCTTTCGGTCTCTTTCAATCTTTTCCTTGCAGGCCTCCATCACGATATCTGTGATGCTCTTCATGCCTGACTTGCTTCTAGCATCAAGACTGACTACAAAAAAGCCCTTTTCCTTGAAAAATGCACTCCACTCCCTGGTGCGCTCCTTGTCGGCCAGATCTGCCTTGTTCATCAGAATGAGCCTGTATTTGTTTTTTCCAAGCTCATCAATGTCCGGATTACGGCTGGATAGCGGAATTCTTGCATCCACAAGCTCTATAACCAGATCTATTAATTTAATATCCTCCTGCATCTGACGCTTTGCCTTGGTCATATGCCCAGGGTACCACTGAAAATTCATAATTCACCTGTCCTTTATCTATATATGTTATAACTATTGCTACTTGATGGTTCCAAAGCTTCCAAGGCCTGAAAACCTAAACCATGCCTTGCCGATGATATAGTCTCTCTTTACATTGCCAATATTGGCATAGCGGCTGTCCTCACTGTTGTTTCGATTGTCTCCAAGTACAAAATACTCGTCCTTTTCAAGCTCTATAGGATCTGAGGCAAGCCCTGCATCCTCCATTGAGGCAACGTCCGTTGATTCCTTGTACAGCTCATCATTCACGTACAGTGCGCCGTCTTTTATCTGAACAGTATCTCCCGGCACCGCTACCACTCTCCTGACATAATAATGCGACTTATTATTTCCGTTTGGCAGAAATACTATCACGTCTCCTGCCTTTGGCTTTGACATGATATATGCAAACCTGTTCACAAGAATATTATCATCGTTCTCCAATGTCTGCTCCATAGCCTGGCCAACCACATTTGTACGTATACCGAAAAATGACACCAGCACATATGCCAGGCCTATCACTACAATCAGCTCCACTACCCACGAAACAATTTCCTTGAACAATGGCAGATTAAATTTTCTTCTTTGCCTTCTAAAGCTAAGTCCTGCTCGTCTTCTGGACATCTTACACCTCTTGCTAACTAATATTTTATTGCGTAATCCTAATTATATATTGTTTTCATGTTTGTTGCAAGCTGTAACCCTGAAAACTAAAAAGACCATTCTCATACGATTGCTCGCAGAAAATGGTCTCTTTCGCGTAAAAATATTATTTTACAAGCTCTTTAACCTTAGCAGCTTTTCCGATACGGTCTCTTAAGTAGTAAAGCTTAGCACGACGTACTTTACCTTTACGTACAATCTCAACCTTCTCTACGTTTGGTGAGTGGAGTGGCCATGTCTTCTCAACACCTACACCGTTAGAAAGCTTTCTAACTGTGAATGTTGTACGGTTTGATCCGTTCTGCTTTTTGATTACTGTTCCCTCGAATACCTGGATACGCTCACGGTTACCCTCTTTGATTTTTCCGTATACCTTTACAGTATCTCCTACAGAAAACTCAGGTACCTCGGCCTTTAACTGCTCGTTCTCGATGCTCTTAATAATTTCACTTGCGTTCATTTTGTGACCTCCTAATTATTTTGACGTTCTTAATGCTACTACTATTTTCACAACAGAGGACCATCTCTTTTATTCACAACATTGGTACTTTACCACAGATTCATGGGATTTGCAAGTATTTTTTACTATCTTTTGCCTACCTTATGCATTATTTTTAGTCATCCAGTATACGGATGATTTTGAAAAATGCAATCCCATACTCTCCTGCAACTTCATAGATGCCTCATTGCCCACGATTATCTGTCCATATGGTATCCATCCGTTCTCCAGCGCCCTGTTGAAAGCATATGTTTCAAGTGCTGTGGCAAGCTTTTGATGCCTGTACTGCAGCTTTACATAGAGCATGCCTATGCTGCCCTCCTCATGGATTCCGATAATTCCCGCGAGGGTATTAATGGTATCATTAGCAGTATTATCACTCAAAAAAGCTCCGTAGACAGCACCTGCCTCTATCCTGTCTACAATATAATCCGGATTATCAAAGCCCGGGTACATTGGCGCAGCCTCCTGTATATCATCTGCATCCAGCTTTCTTATAATTAAGCCATTTGGCATCGGCTTTCCATCCGGTCTGTACAGTCCGCTGACAGATAGCTTTTCTTTGTTTGTATACACAGCCTGCCTGCACTCTACAGTCTCATTAAAGCCATTTGCTGTAAAGAGCTCAACATATCTTTGCTGGTGAAGCACTATGCCGTTTGTGATCTGATCTGTAACGGTTTCTGGAATATGCTGACTGCTGTATTTATCAACAGACTTTGTGTCATCTTCCGGTGCCAAATCAATAAGCTTCGACCCGCCCTCATCCGGTCTTGTATGAAAGCATACCTTTGAGACCATGTCCCGAAGCAGATATTCGCCATCTGCCTCAAACAGTATCTCGGCGCAGCCCCTGTTTATAAGCTCTATCATATCAATATGAAGCAATTTATTTTTCATAAGAAACTCTCTGCATTTATCAAGTCTTTTAAACCCGGCATACAAATCCGGCCTGCGCTCCTTTGTGCGCTCAATAGACTTTTCAAGGCGCCATGCATCTATCTTTTTCTGATTGCCTGACATGAGTACCTCAGGCACCTTTTTGTCATGCCACTCAACAGGACGTGAATACTGAGGGTATTCGAGCAGATTGCCATGAAACGACTCTGTCTCTGCCGAAATATCATTGTGCAGCACCCCAGGAACCAGACGTGAAATCGCATCTATCATTACCATCGACGGCAGTTCTCCGCCTGTTAGAACATAGTCACCGATAGAAACATAATCCGTTACCGTCTCCTCCAGCACACGCTCGTCAATACCTTCATAGTGTCCACATAGAAAAATGAGGTCATCACACTTTGCAAATTCTGCTGCCATCTGCTGGTTGAACACGCTGCCCTGTGGAGTAACATAAATCAGACGCGCATTGTGATTTTTTATTTCTTCTGCAGTATTTTTATATGATGTATTTTCATATAATATATTTTCATCGGCGATATTTTTCCCGGAATTATCACCTGAATGGACCTGATTACATTTATTGATCTGACTCACCACACTGCGCACAGCCTGATACACCGGCTCTGCCTGCATAAGCATCCCCGCGCCGCCACCATATGTGTAATCATCAACCTTATTGTGCTTATTGTGCGCAAAATCCCTGATATTTACAGTATTGAGTGATATAATATTCTGTTTTAAAGCTCTGCCTGTGATACTCTCTGACAGTCCCTGTTCTATCATCTGTGGGAATAAGGTCAGCACATGAAATCTCATTTCCTATATCTCCTGTTATCATCCTGTTTTACACTTTTACGATTTAAAATGTATGATTTTGTTCAATTTTATATCTCATTTTACGGTTTTTGCAGTTTGAGATGCAGCTATCTCAAACCTGCCAGCAGATGTACCTTCATCATGCCATTTTCCACATCAACATCCAGTATACAGTCCTTTATTGCCGGAATCAGCAGATCATTTGCCCCAGCTTTCTTAACAACATACACATCATTGGCACCTGTCTGGAGCACATCATCTATAACTCCAAGCTCCTCTCCTTCGTCTGATGTGACTGAAAGCCCGATAAGATCAGCTATAAAGTACTCATTTTCCTCAAGTGGCACCGCATTTTCCCTTGTCACAAAAAGAGGTGCCTTTTTATATTTTTCCACATCATTTATGTCATCTATGCCCTTAAATTTCAAGATAACCTGGTTCTTGAAAAATTTGACAGAAGTTATTTCCAAATCCCTGCGCTCTTTGCCATTATCCAGAATGACATTTTTAAGCTTTTTAAAACGGGCAGCATCGTCAGTGGTTGGGAACACCTTTACCTCACCGCGAATACCGTGTGTGCTCGTAATTACACCTACCTGTAGTAAATCTTCCATTCTCTGTCTCCTGATATTAATATAAATCATAACTATTCAGCCCACGCACATTCTCAAAACCATACAATACCGGTTCTGAATAGTTACTTTAAATTATAAAAAAACAGGCATCTCGTAAGAGATGCCTTCATGTTACTGTACTATCTCAACAATAACCTTTTTGTCTTCTTTAGAGGCTGCGGCCTTAACAACTGAACGAATAGCCTTAGCAATACGTCCCTGCTTGCCGATCACTTTGCCCATGTCAGACTGTGCAACACGTAATTCCAAAACAATTGCTTTCTCGTTTTCGGTCTCAGTTACATTAACCTCATCCGGATAATCAACTAAAGATTTTGCAATTACTTCAACTAATTCTTTCATTACGCCACCTCTTTATCCTATTTCTCGATACCAGCACTCTTGAAGATTCTAGCTACTGTCTCAGTTGGCTGTGCGCCGTTTGATAACCATTTCTTAGCTAATTCCTCATTTACATGATACTCGCTAGGATCCTTAGTTGGATCGTATGTTCCGATCTCCTCGATGCATCTTCCATCTCTTGGTGATCTAGAGTCTGCAACTACGATTCTATAGAAAGGAGCTTTCTTCTGTCCCATTCTTCTTAATCTGATCTTTACTGCCATTTTGTTTCACCTCCTCATAGGTTTATTGAATAATATATATCAAAAGTAAAATAAATACTTTTGTTAACAAAACATGAAATTCTTTAATGAAATTCCTTTAATGAAATCCATTAAAACGGAAGTCCTTTGAATAAGCCTCCAAGACCACCGCCTCCACGGCGTCCCTTCTTGCCGCCCATCATACCGGGCATCTGCTTCATGAACTTCTTTGTCTGCTCAAACTGCTTTACAAGTCTGTTGACCTCTGATACATCCACACCTGCTCCTCTTGCTATACGAGCCTTGCGGCTTGGATTAAGAAGCTTTGGATTTCGTCTTTCCTCAGGTGTCATGGAATAGATGATTGCCTCTGTGCGGGCCATGCCCTTTTCAGCTTCATCTGTATCAATATCCGGCATCTTGCCTCCACCGATACCCATGCCCGGCATCATGCCCATCACGCTTGAAAGACCGCCCATCTTCTTCATCTGACTCATCGAATCAAGGTACATCTCAAAATCAAACTCATTTTTGCGCATCTTCTGCTCAAGCTTCTTGGCCTGTTCCTCATCAATGTTCTCCTGCGCCTTCTCAATCATGGAAAGCACATCGCCCATGCCGAGGATTCTTGAAGCCATACGCTCCGGATAGAACTGCTCAAGGTCTGAAAGCTTCTCGCCCATACCGGCGTAAAGTATCGGCTTTCCTGTAACGGCTCTGATTGAAAGCGCCGCTCCACCTCTGGTGTCACCATCAAGCTTTGTGATGACAACTCCGTCAATTCCTATCTTTTCATCAAAGGTACCTGCTACATTTACCGCATCCTGACCTGTCATGGCATCAACCACGAGGATGGTCTGGAAAACATCAGTAGCTTCTTTTATCTCAATAAGCTCTGCCATCATATCCTCATCAATATGAAGACGTCCGGCAGTATCGATGATAACAACATTGAAATCGTTTTTCTTAGCGTGCTCCACAGCAGCCTTTGCGATGTCGGCAGGCTTGTTTTTGTCACCCATTGAGAAAACCTCAACACCCTGCTTCTCACCGTTTATCTTTAACTGCTCAATCGCAGCCGGACGATACACATCACAGGCTACAAGCAGTGATTTCTTGCCCTTGCTCTTAAGCTTTCCGGCAATTTTTGCTGTGGTGGTTGTCTTACCGGCTCCCTGAAGACCTACCATCATGATAACGGTAAGCTCCTTGCCCGGTCTGAAAGCAATCTCTGTTGTCTCAGAGCCCATAAGCTTAATCATCTCTTCGTTTACGATTTTGATGACCATCTGACCGGGATTGAGACCATTCATGACATCCTGTCCGATTGCTCTCTCCTGAACACTCTTTGTGAACTGCTTAACAACCTTGAAGTTAACATCGGCCTCAAGGAGTGCCATCTTAACCTCTTTAAGAGCAGCCTTTACATCATCCTCAGTAAGCTTTCCCTTGCTGCGGAGATTCTTGAAAACGTTCTGCAGTTTTTCTGATAAACTGTCAAATGCCATATTACAGCTCCTCTAGTATCTGATTCGAAATAGCTTCGATTTCATTCATTAATAGCTCATTATGTGATTTCTTAAAATCATTTGTCAGCTCATGAATCCTTCGTATGTCACTCTTTATGGACATGAACTTTTCAACAAGATGCAGCTTTGCCTCATAGTCAAGCAGCTTCTTATTGCATCTCTTAATCAAATCGGCAACACCCTGACGGGAAATTCCCTCCTCGGATGCAATCTCACCGAGTGACAAATCATTGAAGACAAAATCCTCATATACCTGACGCTGATGCTCATTCAAAAGCTCACCGTAGAAATCATATAAATATGCCTGTTCAAGTTTTTCTTCCATATCAAGTATCCTCTTTTTTCCTCGAACCTATGGTAGAATAACACATAGTTTGCCCGGTGTCAAGTAAAAATACTTGATACTTTTATTTTTATATCATAGTGCGTACAATTCTTGGCTTATAGCCCTTCTTCTCGAGCGCAGCAATAATCTGCTCCTTGTGCTCTGTACCAAAACACTCAAGCGTGATGCGAAGCTCGACAGCCGCACTTCTGTTTGTAGTGACAAACTGGTTATGCTCCAGCTTGATTACATTGCCCTGTACATCGGCAAGAGTCTGTGAAACCTTGGCAAGCTCGCCCGGCTTATCCGGCAGAAGCACTGAAACAGTAAAGATTCTGTCTCTGAAAATAAGACCCTGCTGTACAACTGATGACATGGTAATAACATCCATGTTGCCGCCACTTAGGATAGAAACCACTCTCTTATCCTTTACTCCGAGATGCTTAAGCGCAGCTACAGTCAGAAGACCTGAGTTTTCGACTATCATCTTGTGATTCTCAACCATGTCAAGGAAGGCCACGATAAGCTCGTCATCCTCCACTGTGATAATATCATCAAGATTTTTCTTTATGTATGGGAAAATATTTGAGCCCGGTGTCTTTACCGCTGTTCCGTCTGCAATAGTATTTACACTTGGTAAAGTGGTCACTTTTCCATTCTTAAATGACTCCTGCATACAATTGGCACCGGCCGGCTCCACTCCGATAACCTTAATCTTTGGATTTAATAGCTTTGCAAGTGTGGATACACCTGTTGCCAGTCCTCCGCCTCCGATTGGAACGAGGATGTATTCAACAAGAGGAAGCTCCTTGAATATCTCCATAGCAATAGTTCCCTGTCCTGTTGCGACAGCTAAATCATCAAACGGATGGATAAATGTGTAGCCCTCTTTCTCTGCAAGCTCATATGCCTTAGCACATGCCTCATCATACACATCTCCGTAAAGCACTACCTCAGCGCCGTAACTCTTTGTACGGTTTACCTTGATAAGAGGTGTGGTGGTAGGCATCACGATGACAGCCTTGCAGCCATAGCACTTTGCAGCATACGCAACACCCTGCGCATGGTTTCCTGCAGATGCTGTGATGAGTCCCTTTGCCCTCTCCTCATCTGTGAGTGTGCTTATCTTGTAGTACGCACCTCTGACCTTGTAAGCTCCGGTAAACTGCATATTTTCAGGCTTCAGATATACCTTATTGCCTGTCTGGTCACTTAAAAAGTCACTGTAAATGAGCTTTGTCTCAAGGGTGACCTCCTTGACCTTCTCACTTGCTTCTTCAAATTTATCTAATGTCAACATATTTGTTCTCCCTTTCCTTGATATAACGATTCAGAACCACCCACGCATTATTCGCAAATTATTCCGTTTTAGTGTCAAACAATGCATTCACGAACTCGTCCGAATCAAATTTCTGCAAATCATCGATGGTCTCACCGACTCCGATATACTTGACCGGTACTGAAAGCTCCGACTGTATCGCTACAGCGATACCACCCTTTGCCGTACCATCCATCTTAGTAAGCACGATGCCCGAAATCTTTGCCACATCAGAAAACTCTCTCGCCTGAACCAGTGCATTCTGGCCTGTGGTCGCATCAAGCACGACGAGCGTCTCTCTGTACGCATCCGGATACTCGCTCTCCAGGATTTTATTAATCTTTCCAAGCTCATTCATCAGATTCTTTTTGTTGTGGAGTCTTCCGGCTGTATCCACGAGAAGCACATCTGCGTTTCTGGCCTTTGAAGCTGCAACTGCATCATATACAACAGCTCCCGGGTCAGCACCCTCGGCACCGCCAATCATATCAACTCCGGCGCGGTTTGCCCATTCCTTCAGCTGGTCTCCTGCTGCCGCCCTGAAGGTATCGGCACCTGCAATAACTACCTTCTTGCCCTGTTCCTTAAGCTTTCCCGCAAGCTTTCCGACAGTGGTAGTCTTTCCTACTCCGTTGACACCGATTACAAGCACAACAGATTTTTCATTTTCAAATCTGTAGGCTGTCTCCTCCACCTTCATCTGCTCCTTGATGCTCTCAATCAAGAGTTCCTTGCACTCTGCCGGCTCCTTGATGTGCTGCTCCTTAACCTTTCTCTGCAGATCCTCGATGATATTCTCCGTGGCTCTCACCCCGAGATCTCCCATGATGAGAATCTCCTCAAGCTCCTCATAAAAATCATCATCTATATGTGAAAATCCACTGAAAAGTGAATCTATGCCTGAAACGATGTTGTCTCTGGTCTTTGTCAGTCCTGAAACGAGCCTCTTAAAAAAGCCCGGCTTTTTTTCTTTTTCTTCCATTTTAACTCTCCATAAATAAAATTCTACTGCGTCAGATCATTCTCTATAAGATTTACTGAAACGAGTGTGGAAACACCCTTTTCCTGCATCGTGATACCATATAGTCTGTCCGCTGCCGCCATTGTACCACGTCTGTGTGTGATAACGATAAACTGTGTGTTCTTTGTAAGCTTGTTCAGATAATTTGCATAGCGCGAAACGTTCGAATCATCAAGCGCCGCCTCAATCTCATCAAGCAGACAAAACGGTGATGGCTTAAGTGCCTGAATGGCAAACAAAAGTGCAATAGCGGTGAGCGCCTTTTCTCCACCGGACATCTGCATCATATTCTGAAGCTTCTTTCCGGGCGGCTGTGCGACGATTCTTATGCCACACTCAAGTATATCCTCATCCTCCACAAGCTCCAGGGAACCATGTCCACCACCAAAAAGCTGCTTAAAGGACTTGTCAAACTCTCTCTGAATCTCGGCAAACTTCTCTGTAAACTGCTTTCTCATACCACTGTCAAGCTCATCAATGATGCCAACCAGGGTCTTTTCAGCCTCGATAAGGTCATCATGCTGTCCCTTCAAGAACTCATAACGTGTTGAAATCTCCCTGTATTCATCAATAGCGTTGACATTTACATCTCCGAGGCGTCTGATTTCGTCCTTTATGCCTGCAATCAGCTTCTTTAATGAAGGCAGGTCATCGTATGCATCATTTCTAAGCTCTGAAGCCGCATGCGGAGTAAGCTCATACTCATCCCACATGTAGTTGGTCTGAGTCTCTGCAGCCTCCTTAAGCTTCTCTCTCTGGCTGTTCAGTCTGAAAAGCTCCTTATCCAAATCAGCCTGTTTCTTTGAAACTTCCTCCTGCTTTGCAAAAAAGCCTCTGTAATTTTCAGACATCTTTTCCTTTTTGGCAATGCTCTCCCTAAGCTCCTCGTCAAGCTTAGAATTGTTGTCCTTTGATGCCAGAATTGTCTGTGTGATTGCATCAATATCAGCCTGCTTCTTTTTAATATCATCCTTTGCAGCAGCTACACCTTCCACAAGGCTTTCCTTCTGCTCATCAAATTTCTCTATCTCTGAATTGATACGATTGATATTTTCTATAGCAAACTCTGCCGTCTTTGTAATATTAGCAAGCTCAAGTGAAATGGCAGCGGCCTTGTGTGAAGCCTCCTGCTCAAGTACTCCCTGCTTCTCAAGTATCTCACTGTATGAGCTGTTTTCCTTCTCAAGCTGCTCCTCACGCTGCTTTGACGCCTCAAGCTGCGCTGCAATATCCTTCTTGCCCTGATTTATCTCTTCGAGCTGTTTTTCAATCTCAGCATTTTCTGTGCTCAGATCCTCGTAGACATTCGCACTCTCCTTCTTTTGCTGGTCTGCCCTGTCAACAGAAATCTGTGCTGTGTTCTGCTCAATATACTTCTCCTGCAGCAAGGTCTTTGTGGCTGCTATATCCTCCTCGCCAAGCGCAATAGCAGTCGCAATATCATCCTTTCTGGCTCTAAGCTCTTTAAGCTTTGTCTTAGTCTGATCAACTCTCTTTTCAAGCTCCTCAATCTCACGATTTCTCGCAAGCAGATTGGATGAATTTTTAAACGCACCACCGGACATAGATCCTCCCGGTGCCAGATACTCGCCCTCGACAGTCACGATATGGAGTGAATAGTGATTTTTCTTTGCAAGCGCAATGGCATTGTCAATTGTGTCCACCACAATCACTCTGCCAAGCAGGTATGCAACAACCTCATCAAACTTCGTATCACACTTCACCAGCTTATTTGCAATGCCAAGCACACCCTTTTCGCCGAGTGCCGCCTCATTTTTAGTATTTCTGTTTGCACGCACACTTGTAAGAGGTAAAAACGTAGCTCGACCAAAATGATTGGCCTTCAAAAAGCCAATCATCTTTTTGGCTGTGGCCTCATCCTCAGTGACGATATTCTGGATATTGCCGCTTAAGGCTGTCTCTATCGCTATCTCATAGCGCTTATCCACCTGGATAAGATCTGAAACCACTCCGAGAAGCCCCGGATTTTTAGCCTTCTGCTCCATAACACGCTTGATGCTGTTGCCATAGCCATCATAGCGCTCGGCAATGTTTTTAAGTGACTCAAGCCTTGAAACAGACTTATGATACTCTGTGGAAGCCTCCTCCATCAGGCGGGCATTCTCTCCGGACTTATCTCTCCACTCCTTAGCCTTTGCCAAAAGAGCCGACTCCTTTTCCTTTAAACCGGCTATCTCTTCATTGACAGCATTAAGCTTCTTATTGGCATCATCCAATATATCATCAAGCCCTGCTTCCCTTGTCTTTCTATCTAAAAGACGCTTGGTAAGCTCCGCCTTTCTGATATTAATCTGCTCAAGCATAGTGGCAAAACGCTGCTTCCTTGACTGGATACTGCCTCGCTCCTGAAGCAGGGCAATAAGCTCATTCTTACCCTTTTCCAGTCCGTCATTGCAGCGGTTGACCTCTACAAGCACAGCCTCATGCTCATTTACCGCAAGAAGCTCGTTTAGCCTCATCTGCTCTATCTCAGCTTCCAGTGCAGCTTTTTTGTCATCATACTCTTTCCTGCTTTTAAGACGCTGCGCCTTTTCCTTTTCGATAGCTAAAAGACGCGACTGCAAATGCTCATCCGTCATTTCGGCCGTGTGAATCTGCTCCTTTAAAAGCTCTATCTGATTCTCAAGCTTCTGTCTGGTGGATGAAGTGCTTGTGATGCTCTCACGAAGAGACTCAATACGCTCATCCATCTGCTGCATATCATTCCCAAGCCCCTCATACTCTGCCTTGATGCTCTCGTATGTGGCGTTGGTCTCCTTTAGCTCGTCATCCGCAATAGCGTATTTCTCATCAGCTGACTTAAGCTCGGTCTCAATGCGCGCTGATTCAAGCAAAAACATGTTGACATCGTAGTTCTTCAGCTCTTCTCTCTTTTTAAGATATGTATGAGCCTTCTCGGACTGTCTCTGTAACGGACCTACCTGTCTCTCAAGCTCTGTCAGGATATCATTGACACGCACAAGGTTCTCTCGCTCATTATCGAGCTTCTTTTGTGCTGTAAGCTTTCTCTTTTTAAACTTCACAATGCCGGCAGCCTCATCAAACAGCTCTCGCCTCTCCTCCGGCTTTCCACTTAAAATCCTGTCAATCTGGCCCTGTCCAATGATGGAATATCCCTCTTTACCGATACCGGTATCATAAAAAAGCTCCGAAACCTCCTTGAGCCTGCACGGATTGCCATTGATTAGATACTCACTCTCCCCTGAGCGGTAAACACGTCTGGCAACCGTAACCTCATTGAAATCAATCGCAAGCGAATGGTCTGAATTGTCAAGTGTGATTGCAACATACGCGTATCCAAGTGGCTTTCTGTTCTCTGTACCAGCAAAAATAACATCCTGCATACTGGCACCACGAAGCTGCTTTGCGCTCTGCTCACCGAGCACCCATCTGACCGCATCGGCGACATTACTCTTTCCACTGCCGTTTGGCCCGACAATACCTGTGATGCCATTGTGGAACTCAAAAACAATTTTGTTGGCAAAGGACTTAAAGCCCTGTACTTCCAAACTCTTTAAATACATTAAAAACTCCTATTCCCTGTTTCTGTACAAAAGAAGTGCCTGATATGCAGCCTGCTGCTCCGCCGCCTTCTTTGTGTGGCCTTCTCCCTCGCTGACACGCTCGCCGTCCACAAGCACCGCAACTGTAAACTGCTTGTCATGGTCCGGACCGCTCTCATCAATAAGTTCATAGGAAAGCTGCTCGTGTCTGCCCTGTATAAGCTCCTGAAGGATAGTCTTGCTATCATAAAAGAGCTGCTTATTCTCAATATCAGTCATGATAAACCTAAGCACAAACTCCTTTGCATTAGTAAAACCACCATCTAAATAAATTGCTCCAATCACTGCCTCAAGTGCATCAGAAAGAATCGATTTTCTCTTTCTGCCACCTGTATGATCCTCGCCCCTGCCAAGACGTAAGTACTTTCCAAGGTCAAGTGGCTTTGTACAAAGTGCAAGAGTCGGCTCACAAACAATGCTTGCGCGCAGCTTGGTAAGCTCACCCTCAGGCTTTTGCGGATAATTGATAAACAAAAACTCACTTGAAACTATTTCCAAAACAGCATCGCCCAAAAACTCCAGACGTTCGTTATCAGAATGCTTTTTCATGTGCTTTTCATTGGCATACGAGCTGTGTGTCAGCGCCTGCTCAAGCAGCTGTCGATTCTTGAACGTATAGCCTATTTTGCTTTGAAATTCATTTAAATCTGCCATAATTTCTCCTCTATTTCTATATCTATCCATTTTACATGTTCCGTGAGTATAACGAAAAGCCCTTATAATAAAGGGCTTTTCATTAGTTAAACATACTACTGCTCGCTTACAGCTTTTTTAATCTGCTCAACAGCATCGCCTACAGTGACGATTTTCTCTGCTTCCTCATTAGGAATCTCGATATCGAACTCTTCCTCGATACCCATGATGATCTGGAATACATCCAAAGAATCAGCTCCAAGGTCATCAACGAAGGTTGACTCCATAGTAACCTCGTTCTCATCCACGTTAAGTACCTCGACAATAATGTCTCTAAGCTTCTCAAATTCCATTTTTAATACCTCTCATTTCTGTTTATAGTGACCAATCATACAGCAATACTGCTATCTAATCAGCCGGCTTATTAATAATATATTCTTTAATTTTATCATTAATCTCTTTTTCCTTAAATGTAACACATTGGAAAACAGAGTTAGTGATTTCCTTTGCCTTTGAGCTGCCGTGTGTCTTTACCACAAGACCATTCAATCCTAAAAGCGGTGCTCCGCCGTACTCGGTCGCATCAAATGACTTTAGCGTATTCTTAAGAGCCGGAAGTGCAAGTGCAGCTCCTATCTTGCTCTTTAGTGTGCTCATGAGCCCCTTCTTGATAACCCCGATAAGAGTGGAGCTGAGACCCTCGTAGAGCTTTAATATGACATTGCCTGTGAAAGCCTCGCAGACTATAACATCGGCATCTCCCTTTGGAATATCCCTTGCCTCAATGCTTCCGACAAAATTGATATCTGTGCACTCTCGAAGAAGCGGCATGGTCTCCTTTACCAGGGCATTACCTTTCTCCTCCTCTGCACCGATATTGACCAGTGCAACCTTTGGATTCTTCACGCCGACAACATGCTCCATATAGATAGAGCCCATCTTGGCAAACTGTACCAGATGCTCAGCTCTGGCATCCACATTGGCTCCACAGTCTATGAGCAAAGATACTCCCCTCTCAGTCGGAATAAGCGGTGCCAAAGGCGGCCTTTGTATGCCCTTTATCCTGCCGACTATTACCTGTCCTCCGACAAGTACAGCACCTGAGCTTCCTGCCGAAACAAATGCATCAGCCTCTTTATTCTTGACCATATTCATGCCAACAACGATTGATGACTGCTTCTTTCGTCTGATTGCCCCAACCGGTGGTTCTGCCATCTCTATAACCTCAGGCGCATCTACTATCTCTATCTGCTCCTTAGGATATGTATACAAAGAAAGCTCCCTCTCTACCGGTACCTTTTGTCCTACAAGAAATATCTTTATATCATTTCTTTTGTTAACCGCATCTACCGCACCCTTTACTACCTCTGCGGGTGCATTGTCGCCACCCATTGCATCGAGTGCGACCCTTGTTGTACTTTGCATTGTGACCTCCCTGTGCCTGCTAAAAAGCAAACTACTAATTGATTAAATAAAATATACTATAATCATAGGTATAAATCAATAACCAATTCTCTACTCTATATGGCTTCCATCATTCTCCCGGACTCATTGAAATAACCTTGCCACAGTTCCATAAATCAGCAGTGCGCTTTGCTGCATCAAGTCTGTCATCGTCTGACTTGAAATCAATATTTACTGAGTGGCATCCGCACTCAAGACATGTCACATAATATGAGCTGCCGCAGTCCTCCTCGAGAATCCCGGCACCGCCACAGAGCGGGCACTCATAGATTTCAACTAAATCGTCTATATTATTCATGATAGTTTGCTTCCTTCTTTCTTTAATATCTAAATATCCTCTCAGTATAATAACATCGTTAAGGTATATACACAAGTAAAAATATACTAATCTGAACAAAATAACCATAACAAAAGAGACTGCATATCATCTCTGATATACAGTCTCCATAAATTGATTATACAATTTATTTTTTTCTTACAAGCATTCTCACTCCAACTATTACCATAACTATAGCAAAGCAGAATATAGCAACCATCAGAAACAGCCTGTTATCATCACCTGTCTTAAGTACAGGCTTTGCTGTCACACCTGCATTATTTGTATTGCTGACATTATTATTCTGTCCGGCTGTATCTCCCTTTGACTCCGGATCCTTGTCTTGATCCTTAACTGTCTCCTTATCCACATCTGAGTATGTGACTGCGTATGTAGAGAATTTATCAGTCTCGAATGTCAATACGCCTGCCGAAGCATCCCACTTCGATGGTATAATCTCCGGTTTGCCATCGTGGACTCTGATTACCTGATATGTACGCACCTTTGATGAATCCTTCAGTAAAAGCTCATCAGCAAGCTTTACATTCACAGAAAACTTAGTAGAGGTCTGTGGAATAAGCTCCTTATCTGTGATAATATTACCATCCTTGTCTGTCACTGTAAGAAGAACAGAAAGATCAAGAAACATGCCCAGCTGCTCATCTGTCACCATCACAGAAGCTATGAGCTTCTTATCTTTATCTGTCACTGTCTTTGAGGCATCTGCCATATTAAGTCTGATATCAGCCTTTCCTCCAGCCTCGACTGCCTGCTTCTGCTCATCGTTTAGTACAGTATCTTTGAGCTTCTTCTCATCTACAGACACATCTGCCTTCATATCTCCTACAGATATCTGCGGGTTATACTCAATTATTCCTGTATCCTTATTTTCCGGCTTATCCGGAGTAACCGGCTTATCCGGAGTAACTGGTTTATCAGGTGTAACTGGTTTGTCCGGTGTAACCGGCTTGTCCGGCTCACTTGGAGTAGGCGCCGGAAGCTTTGCAATCACTTTATCAAATATAACACTATCACTAGCATTATTGCACTTAATACTAATTACGGCTATTGCTCTTCCAGTATCTGCAGTGGTGGCAGCTGTTATAGTGAGCTCTCCTACCGTAACAACAGGCTCTGTGATACCTGCATTTTTCAAAGCATCATCTACAGCTTTCTGAATATTGGCCTGAGTAAGCTCATTTGTCGCATCCACCGCACTTATAGCAGCTTCAACAACCACCTTTGCCTCAGCCACCTTCTCTGCATCGGTCTTTGGCAGCTTAGCAATCGTCTTATCGAGATTCACAGTATCCGTTGCTGTACCACAGCTTAATGATATAACAGCTTTCACACTGCCATCAGCCTTTGATGTGGCAGCCTGCTTCTTAAAATCTCCAACCTGTGCTGTAACATCCGTGATACCTGCATTCTTCAAGGCATCATTTATCGCACTCTGTACATTCTCCTTGGTGAGGTCATTAGATGCTTCAATCTCAGCTATAGCTGTAGAAACAACAGCCTTTGCCTCAGCTACCTTCTCTGCATCGGTCTTTGGCAGCTTCGCAATTGTCTTATTAAATGTAACTGTATCGCTCACATCACCGCATGTAATCACAACACTTGCAGACACACTTCCCTCAGAAGCAGAAGTTGCATCCTTCTTAGAAAATTCACCTACTGTAACAGTCACATCGGTAACACCTGTAGAAGCAGCCGCTGCATCTGCAATCTTTTTGATAGCATCCTGTGAAATACTGTTACTGCCATCTGTTTTTACAAACTCAGACTCAACAGCTTTCTTAACCAAAGCCACCTTCTGTGCATCGGTCTTCTCAGGCTCCACAACAGGATTCTGTGTCCAATGTGCATAAAGAATCTGATCAGCGATCAGCTCAACTGTAGATGAAGCGGAAACCTGTACTCCACCATCTGCAGCTGTAAACCATCCTGAGAATGTATATCCCTCTCTCTCCGGAGTCGGAAGCTCGCCATATGCGGCACCGGCAGTGACCTCTTTAGATGTTGTAGAAACAGTGCCTCCGTTTGCATCAAATGTGACTGTATACTTCTGCTCAGCCGGTGTCTCATTTGTATTGTTTTTGGTGAAAGCCTTGATGCGATAATTATATGCCGAAACAGCATATCTACCATATCCATAGTAAAAGCTCACCTTGTCTTTTAAATTATCACTGGCTATAGTCTCATATGTAGTAGTGGATAAATCATTAGGATTTACAGCCTCAGAAAAAGAAGCTTCGCACTCCAGAGCCTTCGTACCATTTGTACACAGTACAACAGAATAAGAACTGCCAGGCTTCAAAATCACCTTATCATCCAATGGCAAAGTGTAATAGCCTGCATACTCTGTATTGCCATCCAATGTAGCACTAAGTGTTCCGCTTTCCGGCTTTGAGGTATCTGTCAGATCAGTATACACCTTTACCGTATAGTGCACATTGGCATTCTGCATAAATGAAAGTGAAACAGCCTTCAGTGTCTCTGATGTCACTCCATCCTTCTGAGGTACAGTATACACATTGGCACACTGGTCATAATACTGATCAATGCCTGTCTGCAGTGAGCCATCATACTGATAGTTGTTGTCATAATTATCAGCTGTATCATAATCAAACACCCACGCAGTATCCCTGAGTGATTTTGTCTCATATGACATCCAGAAATAACCCATATAATCGGATCCCCAACTGTTTCTCACAAGCCAGGCTCCGTTGCTCTGTGGTTTAGTACTTCCAGAAAAATTATCCTTGGAATAATTATCATCCCATCCAACTATCATAATAGCATGATTGCCACCAGCCCCAACTGTTGCAGAGCTGTCAAAATATGAATTCTTGATATGATTCTCACCATTATAATAATGAGTATATAAAGCACCTACAGCACCATACAGCTGTATCATCTTCTTGACATCATCACTCTGTGACTTGATATTGATACGGTATGCGTTCTGCAGATGTGCTACATCCTTGCTGTACGCATATGAATCATCCAGACCATTCTGCAGCACACTTGAAGCATTGGAATATGGAACATCCGCTTCTGATGCTGCACCACTCCACTGAGTGAGTCTGCGCATAGCCATCTCATAATTGCCGCCATGCATCAGATAATTCTCAGACGCCTTGTCATTGTAGTATCTGGTATAGTCACCACTTAGCCCTCCAAGAGGATCTGCAGCTGAATTGTATGTAAACGCAGCAAGCTGCAGCTCGCTCAAATCAATACTCTTATTGGCTTCGCCCTTATTTATCAGGCCAAACTCAGCCAAGCCCATAGATGAAAAAGCCCAGCATGTACCATATGGATTCTGATTTCTGACAACAGGATAATGATCTTTCAGATACGCTATAGCATCATCCCCCGTATCAGGATATGATGAGCGTACAGTCGAGTACATATCAATCTGTGGCTCATAAACCGGAGCATTCTCATCCAGCTTGCTCTCAATATACCCACCTGTCATGCCTGCATCTGCTCCACCTGTCACATCACCTGATGCCGGTCCAGCCCATACATAGCTGAATGTAGATGTGGCAAGTAAAAATGCACAAGTCAAAAGTGCTGTAATTTTCTTTCCCTTCATTTGTTCATCCTTTCATTAGTAGTTATATTCAGTACCTTGTAACCATAATAACATAGCCATATCACTGTGCGCAACAACTTATTTCTAAACTTTTCACCATGCAACGCTTCCTGCAAAAAGCAACGCCGTAAGCCCTGTAAATATGCTCTCCATGGAAATACGAAGACAGCCTGTGAGTACGGCAAACTGTAAAAACTCATTGGTCTTGAGCGCCTGCCCGAAAAGACCTCTGATGAGAGAAACCATCTCCTTGTAATACCCATTCTGAAAAGCCTTGTCCAGTGGTACATCATACTCGTCAATGAACATAACTACCTTCTGTCCATAATGCTTATACAATAACTGTGAAAGCATTCGTATACTGTCTTCAATATTATCCTCATTGCCCTGAAGCATCTTCACAAATTGAGCCCTATCCTCATCCGTCAAACACCTGTATAAGCTATAGTCACAACATGGACTCCAACTTGTATTCTTTATAATGATGGAGATTCCTATTCGATTATTCTGGGGCTATCTTAATCACCGATTCGGACACTATACTAAGGCTTTCCTCAATTGTCCGTTTCTGGATTCTTGATTTGAAATTACTCTACCATACCAGTTGTTACAATCTGCATAAGTTGCTTTATTTCCCCCCCACCAAATAATATACAGTATAAACAGAAATAATTTTTGCATCTGTAAAAAACGTTAAAAGAACCAAATCAACATTTTGATGGATTAACTTTGCAATTGATAAAAAAGCAACCGCACCCCGTTGTTCTATTCCTGTGTTATCCGGTTCACATTTATTAGTTAAAAGAACTGGCAACTGAGATAAAGTGCACAGTTATATTCTATGGGAATTTATTAAGGCATATTAGTGGGGTTCGTGTGAAAAGATTTTCAGGAATTGAAGAATGGCTAGATTTGGTTAAAAATGCCGAGTTAGTGATTACAAACTCTTATCATGGGTTATCTTTCGCAATTAATTTTCATAAGAAATTTTCGGTGTATTGGTTGACAAATTCTCCTCAGAGTAATACGAGAATAAAGAGTTTGTTATCACAAATAGATGTACAGGATTATGAAGAAGGCATGATTTGCAATCCAAAATGGGAAAAGGTTGAACAGAATTTGGATAAGCTCCTCTCTGTCAGAACCTATTACAAAAATGCTGGCTTCGTAGATTAATATATTCTGCGAAAGCGTTTTGCATTTCCCGTTCTTAATACAACTAAAGAGAGACCGAACTAATGTCCGGTCTCTCTTAATTCTCATACTACTTAGTATTAGTCCTGAGGAATGATTTCTTTTTTGTTGTATGATCCGCAGTTCTTGCAAACTCTGTGTGACATCATAAGCTCTCCACATTTGCTGCATTTTACTAAAGTAGGAGCAGACATTTTCCAGTTTGCTCTTCTCTTATCTCTTCTTCCCTTAGAAGATTTATTCTTTGGACAAATTGACATTTGTTTACACCTCCTTAAACTTGTTAAATATATCCTGGAACGCTGCCATTCTTGGATCCGGTACAAAACTATCGCAACTGCAGGTGCCTTTATTCAAGTTCATCCCGCAGACTTTACAAATACCTTTGCAATCGTCTTTGCACAGAACTCTCATTGGCCAGTTCACCAGAATTTCGGCGTAGACAAGTTTATCTACATCGAGTTCAAACCCAATCAGGTAGTCAGTTTCCTCCATCTCTTCATCGACTAATGCTCCGTCTGTGATTTTCAGAGTCTTGTCAATGTCAAAATGCATGTTTGTTGGAACTTCTTCCAAGCATCGGCTGCACGGTATCGCTATGTCTATATCTACTGTTCCCGTGATGTGCACTGCTGCATTCTCCACGTTTGAGATATGAAGTGATATCGGCTGCTTTTTCAGAATAGGATAATCTCCTAAACGCGACTCAAATGATGTGAGCGTAAGCTCTGTCTCAATTGTTGTCTCTTTATTTATAGATTTTACAATGGTTGATATATCAATCATAGTTCTCTCCTATTCACACCTAACCAATTATACATATTGGAGTGGTGTTTGTCAACAAAATTTTATAATTTATCCACAACTTTTTGCTTTTTATTAGCCAACAAGCTTTACTGTCTCACGGCAGATTGCAAGCTCCTCGTTTGTAGGGATGACACATACCTTTACGCTTGAGTCTGCTGTTGAGATAAGTGCCTCCACGCCACGTGTCTTGTCGTTTGTTACACGGTCAATCTTTATGCCGAGGTAACCTAAATATGCCATGATTTTTTCTCTTACGAAGCTTGTGTTCTCACCGATTCCTGCTGTGAATGCGATAGCATCTACTCCGTTCATTGCTGCTGCATATGCTCCGATGTATTTTGCTACCCTGTAGCTGAATACCTCTACTGCTGCGATGGCACGCTCGTTGCCCTCATTGTAGGCTGCCTCAAGGTCTCTGAAGTCACTTGATACTCCTGACATGCCGGCTACTCCTGACTTCTTGTTGAGTACATTCATCACACCATCGATATCAAGGTTTTCTTTCTTTGCGATAAACTCCATGATTGATGGGTCGATATCACCTGAACGTGTTCCCATTACAAGTCCCTCAAGTGGTGTAAGTCCCATTGATGTATCTACGCATTTACCGTTTAATACTGCGCTGACTGAAGCTCCGTTTCCAAGGTGTGCTACGATAATCTTTGAGTTGTTTAAGTCCATTCCAAGATAGCTTGCTGCCTCCTTTGATACGAAGCTGTGGCTTGTGCCGTGGAAGCCGTATTTGCGGATGCCGTATTTCTGGTAGTACTCGTAGGGCAGGGCGTACATGAAGTTGGTTGCGGGAAGCGTCTGGTGGAACGAGGTGTCGAATACGGCTACCTGTTTCACGCCGGGAAGGACTTTTTCGATGGAGAGGATGCCTTCGAGGTTGGCCGGATTGTGCAGCGGGGCGATCTGGAACAGCGAGCGGATCTTCTCCTGGACCTGTTCGGTTACCAGACAGCTCTCCGGGAAAAATTCGCCGCCGTGCGCTACGCGATGACCGACGGCCTTCACTTCGTCGAGCGACCGGATTACGCCGTGCACGGGGTCGGTCAGGGCCTGAAGCACCAGGCTGATGCCCGTCGTGTGATCGGGAATCGGCTGGTGGAGCTCGAACTTCTCCTTGCCGACGGGTTTGTGCGTGAGATCGCCTTCAGGAAGGCCGATGCGCTCGACCAGACCTTTGGCGAGCAGTTTGCTGGACTGGGCTTCCATGTCGATCACCTGATATTTGATCGAAGAACTGCCGCAGTTGAGTACTAAAATGACCATTTCAGTTGTTTTATAAAAATTATTTTGTTGTTTCCTTGTTCGTTGTCAGCGTTTCAGCAACCGTCCCAATGCGGTGCCCAGCAGGATGCAGCACACGCATACCGCGAAATTAAGTGCAACGCAAAGTCCGGCCGCCGTGTAGTCGCCGCTTTTGAGCATCCGCACCACGTCGGAAGAGAAGGTGGAAAAGGTGGTGAATCCGCCGCAGAATCCTACGCTCAACAGCCACGACGCAGTACCTGCGCCCAGTATCTCCAGTAAAAAGCCCATCAACAGCGATCCGGCGGCATTGACCGTGAAAGTGCCTGCCGGGAAGCCCAACAGGGACTGTTCGACCAGCCATACATAGGATACGAGGTACCTCGACATACTGCCCAGGGCCCCTCCGATTCCTACTGCCACGATCTCGCGGATCATTTCGTCGAAAATGCGTTTTTACTTAAGACTTTGCAAATTTACGCAAAATTTAATTACGGATCGTAAGGTTTTTCGGAATTTTTGTGATGAATTTTGGATTATCTGTGGTTAATTTTCGTATTTGTAGCCCAACCCCTTTACGGTCGAGATATGTCCGTTTCCGATTTTTTGCCGGATTTTGCGGACGTGGACATCGATCGTACGGTCGCCGACGACCACCGTATCGCCCCAGATACGGGAGTAGATCTCTTCCCGGGAGAAGAGTTTTCCGGGAGAGGAGGCGAGCAGGGCGAGCAGGGCGAACTCCTTGCGGGGCAGTTCGATACGTTCTCCGTCGCGGATTACCAGATGTCGTTCCCGGTCGATGACCAGCGAAGCCGGCTTGTCGGCGGCGACCCGTTTGAGAATCGCCTGGATGCGGCTCAGCAGAAGTTTGGGCTTGATCGGCTTGGGGATGTAGTCGTCCGCCCCGGCGCCGAATCCTGCGAGTTGTTGCTCCTCTTCGCCGAGGGCCGATAGAAAGACGACCATCGTTTCCTTCAGCGCCGGGTCGCGGCGCAGAGCCCGGCAGGTTTCGATGCCGTCCATCACGGGCATCATCATATCGAGCAGGATCAGGTGCGGCCGGTGTGCCGCGGCCTGTTGCAAACCTTCGGCTCCGTTACGGGCCGTATATACCTCATAACCCGCCTTTGTCAGGTTGTAACGGATGAATTCGAGGATGTCGTCTTCGTCGTCGATGAGCAGGATGCGATGACTCATAAGAGCGTGCGTAATTTTTGCGAAGATAATAAAATTATCGGCAAATCCTGTGCGGGGGCCGGAAAAATGGTTATATTTGCAAGGTTTATATGGTTTTGCAAACCGTAAGATTAAAATCAGACAAGATGGCTACTGAAAATTCTACTCTTCCTGTTTCCGAGGAGCATCTCAACTCTTCTGTGGTTGAGGATACGCAGAACAATTCCGTGCCTGCAGATGGCGGGGAAACGAATGCCGCAGTTGCGGACGATACCGGCGTACCGACGCAGAGTCGGGTGGACTTCGCCGATGAAGATGCGGCGCTGGCTGCCGAAAATGCGGGGCTCGACCTGGGCGAGGCTTCGCCCGAGGAGGAGGCTGCAGGCGGAGAAGCGGCCGGCAGCGACCTGGCAGGCAAGTCGAAGGAGGAGTTGCTGGCGATTTTCGCCAAGATGCTCGAAGAGCGGCCGGTGCAGTCCCTGCGCCGGGATGTGGAGGCCCTCAAGATAGCGTTCTACAAATTGCGTCGGGCGGAGTCCGATGCTGCGCGACGGGCTTTCGTCGAAGCCGGCGGAGCGGAGGGGGATTTTGTGTCCGAACCGGATCCGGCGGAGCTGCGTTTCAAGGATCTTTTCCGGGAGTACCGCCGTTTGCGGGACGAGTTCGTCGCCGGACTCGAAGCGGCCAAGGAGGAGAATCTCAAGATAAAGTTGCAGATTATCGAGGAACTCAAGGAGCTGGCCTCGTCGGACGAGATGCTCAACCAGACTTTCAATAAGTTCCGGGAGTTGCAGCACCGCTGGAAGGAAACCGGCGTGGTGCCCCAGCAGAATGTGAAGGATCTGTGGGAGACCTACAACCTGCACGTGGAGAATTTCTACAATTTCATCAAGATCAACAAGGAGTTGCGCGATCTCGACCTGAAGAAGAATTACGAGCAGAAGCTGGCTCTTTGCGAACAGGCCGAAGCGCTGGTGCTCGAACCGTCGATCGTCGAGGCGTTCCACAAACTGCAGAAGCTGCACGACGAGTGGCGTGAAATCGGCCCTGTGGCCAATGAATATAAAGAGGTGCTGTGGAATCGTTTCAAGGAGGCTTCGAGCCGTATCAACAAGCAGCATCAGGAGTTTTTCGAGAATATCAAGCAGGAGCAGCTCCGCAATCTGGAACTCAAGAGCGAGCTTTGTGTCAAGGCCGAAGAGCTGGCGCAGCAGCCGCTGACTTCGCGCAAAGAGTGGAACAAGGCGAGCGAGAAGCTCTTCGAGATACAGAAAGTCTGGAAAACGATCGGATTCGCTCCCAAGAAAGATAACAATGCCATCTACGAGCGTTTCCGCAATGCCTGCGACAAATTCTTCGAGGCCAAGCGTACCTACTATGCCGGGTTGAAGGGCGAGATGGAGCACAACCTCCAGCTCAAGACCGAGTTGTGCGAGGCGGCCGAAGCGCTGCGCGACAGCGAGGAGTGGAAGAAGACGACCGATGAGTTGATCGCATTGCAGGCCAAGTGGAAGCAGACGGGGGCCGTGTCGCGCCGCTATTCCGACCAGATCTGGAAACGGTTCCGTGCGGCGTGCGACGCTTTCTTCGAGCGCAAGTCCCGACATTTCGCTGCGGTGGACGATCAGTACGGGGAGAATCTCCGTCGGAAAGAGGCTCTGTTGGAGGAGATGGCTGCGGCCGATATTCTGGCGGGCGGCTTCGAGATGATTCGTGATTTCCAGCGTCGCTGGGGCGAGATCGGGTTCGTGCCTATCAAGCAGAAGGAGGCGATTCAAAAACGTTACAAGGAGGTGGTCGATAAGATGTTCGATACCCTGCGCAGTTCGGAGCGCGATCGTTCGATGGACCGCTTCAAGGAGAAGGTTTCTTCGCTCAAGGCTACGGGCGACCGGCGTCTGCGCACGGAGCGCGACCGGCTTTACAACAAAGTCCGTCAGTTGGAGCAGGACATCGCCTTGTTGGAGAACAACATCGGGTTCTTCTCCAAGTCGAAGAACGCCGAGGCGATGATCGCCGAGGTGCGGGCCAAAATCGAGCGGGCCAAACAGGAGATGCAGGCCGCTATCGAAAAAGTGAAGCTCATCGATCAGGAGGAGAATAAGGAATAACCCGCCGAAGACGGTGTGCTATAACAGGTAAACTACTTCGTTATTATCGGTGTCACGGCTCGATCATGTACGCCAGTGCACACTCTTCGCCGTGAACCTCGATGCCCTGGTATTTTTACCTGTTCCTGCACACTTGAAAGGGGATGCGCCGAATTTCTCAATTTGACACATCCCTTTCCGGTGAGGAAACTTCTTTGTGGGGATAGCGGTGTATTTTATGTGAGTCCGGCCCTCGGAGCGGGAAGGTTTCCGGAGCGGTCTTCGAAAGCGGTTCCGGAACGATGTTTTAATAGGCAAGTGGAGAACCGGGCGTTCCGGCTTAAGGGTTGAAACGGAGCCGGACAAACGACGGTGCAAACAAAATAATTCGAAACAGATAATGAAACTCAGCAAACCCAAGTACATTTTCGTGACGGGCGGCGTGGCTTCGTCGCTCGGTAAAGGTATTATTTCGGCGTCGATCGCCCGCTTGTTGCAGGCACGCGGCTATTCGGTGACGATTCAGAAATTGGATCCCTATATCAATATCGACCCCGGAACCCTGAATCCTTACGAGCACGGAGAGTGTTACGTGACCGAAGACGGTGCGGAGACCGACCTCGACCTGGGGCATTACGAGCGTTTCACTTCGATTACGACCAGCCATGCCAACAACGTGACCACCGGTAAGATTTATCAGTGCGTGATCGACAAGGAGCGCAAGGGCGAGTACCTGGGCAAGACCGTGCAGGTCATTCCTCATATCACGGACGAAATCAAGCGCCGCATTCAACTGTTGGCGCAGCGCAAGGAGTACGATGTGATTATCACCGAGATCGGCGGTACGGTGGGCGACATCGAGTCGCTGCCCTTCATCGAATCGGTGCGTCAGTTGCGTTACCAGCTCGGAGCCCGCAATACGGCGCTGGTTCATCTGACGCTCATTCCTTACCTGGCCGCTTCCGGCGAGTTGAAGACCAAGCCGACCCAACATTCGGTCAAGACCTTGCTCGAGAACGGTTTGCAGCCCGATATTCTGGTGCTGCGCACCGAGCATCCGCTCTCTGCGGAGCTCAGGCGCAAGGTGGCGCTCTTCTGCAACGTGGATGCCAACGCGGTGATGGAGTCGATCGACGTACCGACGATCTACGAAGTGCCGCTGGTGATGCACCGTCAGCATCTGGACGAGGTGGTGCTCAGCAAGCTCGACCTTCCGTCGGAGCAGGAACCCGACTTGAGTTCGTTGCAGGCTTTCGTTGATAAGGTGAAGAATCCCAAGCGGACGATCGACATCGCCCTGGTGGGTAAATATACGGAACTTCCCGATGCTTACAAGTCGATCTGCGAGTCCTTTATTCAAGCCGGTGCGGTGAACGACTGCAAGGTGAAGTTGCATTACGTGAATTCGGAGAAGATAGACGCTTCGAACGTCGGGGAGAAGCTCGGCAAAATGGCCGGTATTCTCGTGGCTCCGGGGTTCGGCAACCGGGGAGTCGAGGGGAAGATCGAAGCGGTGCACTTTGCGCGGACTCACCGTATTCCGTTCCTGGGAATCTGTCTGGGTATGCAGTGCGCCGTGATCGAATTCGCTCGCAACGTGCTGGGCTTCAAGGACGCCACCTCGACAGAAATGGACCCGGCGACGAAGCATCCGGTCATCGACCTGATGGAGGAACAGAAGGGCATTACCGCCAAAGGCGGCACGATGCGTCTGGGAGCTTACCCCTGTTCGTTGGAGCCGGGATCGAAAGCTGCGCAGGCTTACGGTACGACCCAGATTCAGGAGCGCCATCGCCACCGCTACGAATTCAACAGCGAATACCTGAAGGATTTCGAGAGCCACGGAATGAAAGCCGTCGGTGCGAACCCCGATACGGGGCTGGTCGAAGTGGTCGAAATTCCCGACCATCCCTGGTTCGTCGGTACGCAATACCATCCCGAATACAAGAGCACCGTACAGCGGCCTCATCCGCTTTTCGTCGCGTTCGTAGCTGCGGCGCTGGCGGGAAAAGACGATAAGAAAAAATAGTTTGCAACCCTGCTTCGGGGTATCCTCAAAGAATTTAGATTACGCATGGATAAAAAATCAATCGCCGGAATTGTCATCGTGGCCCTGATCTTCCTGGGTTTCACGTTCTATAATTCGCATCAACAGAAAAAGTATCAGGAACAGCTCATGGCGTACAACGCCGAACAGGCGCGTATCCAAGCCGAGCAGGATTCGCTCCTGGCGCTTAACGCTCCGCTGCCGACTGCGGATTCCGCAGCTATTGCGGCTGCGGGAGAGCGGTTGTCCGGGGACAGCCTGCAGGCGCAGCGTCGGATCATGCAGTTCGGAGAGCTGCTGGCTGCGGCGCAGCAGGCCGAAGCCGAGGAGTTCACCGTGGAAAATGAGGTATTGAAGATCGATTTCTCGACGCGCGGCGGTCAGGTCAAGGATGTTACGCTGAAGGATTACACTAAGTATGCACCTCGTGATGAGCGGAATCAGCCGGTGCGGCTTTTCGACCCGGCAACGGCCAATTTCGCCCTGACGTTCTATGTGAAGAATGGCCATAACAACGTGTTGGTCAATACGGCGGATTACACCTTCAATCTGGTGTCGATGGAGAAGGATGCCGACGGTGCGCAGCGCATCACGATGGATCTGCCGGTGGCGCGTGACGCCGTGTTACGGTACGAGTATGTCGTTTATAACATACAGTCGCCGGCGCGGGATTATCTGGTTGATCTGAATGTCTATCTGAAAAATATGGCGCCGCAGATGGCCAGCCAGACGACTGTCGGCATCGACTGGAGCAACCGGTCCTATCAGAATGAGAAAGGGTTTCAGAACGAGAATACCTATACGACCATCTATTACCGGGCTCCCGGCGAGTCGTCGGCCGACGACCTGGGGATGAGCGACGGGGAGAAGCAGAAGACGGTTTCGTCGTCGCTCAACTGGGTGGCTTTCAAGCAGCAGTTCTTCTCGTCGGTGATGATCGCCCCGGAGAACTTCTCCTACGCCGATATGAAGTTTACGACGGCGGAAAAAGGTTCGGGTTACATAAAGGATTTTTCGGCTAAATTGACGGTTCCCTATACGGCGCAAACCGACCATTACAACTTCGCCTTCTATTTCGGTCCGAACAAATACGCCATTCTCAAGCATGTGGCGACGACCGAGGGGGACGACGAACTGCATCTGGAACGGTTGATTCCGCTCGGCTGGGGTATTTTCGGCTGGGTGAACCGCTGGTTCGTGATTCCGGTGTTCGATTTCCTGCGTCAGTTTATCCCGAGTTTCGGCCTGATTATCCTGATCTTGGCCGTGCTGGTGAAGGTCATCATCTCGCCGCTGACCTATAAGAGTTACATATCGACGGCCAAGATGCGCGTCATCAAGCCCGAGGTCGATGAGCTGGCCAAGAAATATCCGCGCCAGGAGGATGCCATGAAGCGCCAGCAGGCGACGATGGAGCTCTACAAGAAGGCCGGTATCAACCCGATGGGCGGTTGTATCCCGCTGTTGATCCAGATGCCGATCATCATTGCGATGTTCCGCTTCTTCCCCGCTTCGATCGAGCTGCGCGGCCAGCATTTCCTTTGGGCCGACGACCTTTCGTCGTACGACAGCGTGTTGTCGCTGCCGTTCAACATTCCCTTCTACGGAGATCACGTGAGCCTGTTCGCCCTGTTGATGACCGTCGCGCTGTTCGCCTTTTCGTATATCAATTACCAGCAGACGGCTTCGTCGCAGCCCCAGATGGCCGGCATGAAGTTTATGATGGTTTATCTGATGCCGGTGATGATGCTCCTGTGGTTCAACAGTTATTCGAGCGGTCTGACTTACTACTACTTCCTGGCCAACATTCTCACGATCGGACAGACGCTCGTGATCCGCCGGATGATCGACGACGAGAAAATCCATGCCGTGATGCAGGCCAATGCCGCAAAAAACAAGAACAGGAAGAAATCCAAGTTCCAGTTGCGTTACGAAGAGTTGCTGCGTCAGCAGGAGGAGGCGCAAAGGAACGCTTCCCGACGGAAATAACCGAAAGGTGCGAAGAGTTCCCTAACAAGTTCTCGAAATTGAAAATCACCCCTGTCAGAGTTCGTCCTGACAGGGGTGATAACTTAAAATCGGACTGTTAGAGAGCCTCTTTATTCGCATGGCGCTGCGAATTTCAGGCGTGTCAGTCGTAGAGGTCGATGTATTCGTACGTATTTCCGACCAGGGAGAGGTAGCGTTCGAATTCGGGGCGGGAAATGACCACCGTGGCTCGGCAATCGTTGGGATGGAAACTCAAACTGTCGCACGCTTGCAGATGACGGTCTAAAAAGAGATGTACGTGGTGTTCCGCGTCGTTGATAAGGCCGAACGGCGACACGGAACCCGGTTCGAGCCCCAGGTAGCGTTCCATGCGCTGCGGCGAGGCGAAGGTGAGTTTGCCCTGCCGCAGTCGGCGTTCTAGATCGTGGATCGCCAGCGAGCGGTCGCAGTCGAAGCAGACCAAATAATGACGATCGTCCTTGTGGTTGCGGAAGAAGAGGTTTTTGCAATGTTTCGACCCGTCCTCGCGCCAATGTGCCTTGGCCTCTTCGATGGTCGGGGAAGCCGGGTGGTGATAGATGTCGTACCGGATTTTGTGTCTGTCGAGAAATTCCCGGACGATCGTTTCGCGTTCCATATCGACTATTTGGATTCGGTTCGAGAGCGGATTTATTCGACGTAAAGTACCAATCCCTTGAGGTATTCGCCTTCGGGATGATAGATGTTGATCGGATGGTCGGCGGGCTGGGTCAGTTGGTGCAGGATGCGGACCTTGCGTCCGGCGATGGCTGCGGCCGAGAAGACCGTGGTGCGGAACAACTCCTTGCTGACCGCCTGCGAACAGGAGAAAGTGAAGAGGAGCCCTCCGCTTTTGATTTGCGCCAGTGCCCGGGCATTGAGCCGCTTGTAGCCCTGCATGGCATTGCCCAGCACTTTGTGGTGCTTGGCGAAGGCCGGCGGGTCGAGGATGATCATGTCGTACCGGTCGCCGATGTCCTTGAGGTATTCGACGGCATCGACGGCCAGCGAAGTGTGGGGAGCCTCTTCTCCGAAGTTGAGCCGGACGTTGGCATCGGCCAGGGCGACGGCCCGCTCCGAGGAGTCGATCGAGCATACTTCGCGTGCCCCGCCCGCAAGAGCATATACCGAAAATCCGCCCGTGTAGCAGAAGGTGTTGAGGACCGTGCGTCCTCGGGCGTAGCGGCGTACCAGTTCACGGTTGAAGCGCTGGTCGATGAAGAAGCCCGTCTTCTGGCCCTCTTCCCAGTTGACCAGGAACTTTTCGCCGTTTTCGAGCACGGTACGGGGCATTCCTCCCGTTTTGCCGTAAAGGTATCCGTCCACGGGATTCAGGCCGGCCTTGAACGGTACGGTTTGGGAGCTTTTGTCGTAGATGGCGGTGATCCGGTCGCCGTAAACCGTTCGGATCGCATCGGCGATTGTCAGGCGGGCGTGGTACATGCCCACCGAGTGACATTGGATCACGGCGGTCGTGTCGTAAATATCGACGACGAGTCCCGGCAGGGAGTCTCCCTCGCCGTGAACCAGACGGTAGCAGGTGGTGTCGGGAGCATCCGTGAGTCCGAGCGTGCGGCGCACGTCGAGTGCGGTGGAGATCATCCGCTGCCACCAGGCCGCGTCGATCGGTTCCTGTTCGAAGGTGAGCACCCGCACGGCGATCGAACCGATTTGGTAATGTCCCCGGGCGATGAAGTCGCCCGAACGGGTATAGACATCGACGAGGGCACCTTCGGGGATTTCGTTTCCGTCGTAACGGACGGATTCGATCGCGCCCGAGAAAATCCAGGGATGGCGGCGCAGCAACGACTCTTCCTTGCCGCGTCGGAGGTGTATTTGCGGGATCATTTCTTCGTTTTCTTTGGTTTGGGTGTGTGCAGCAGCCGGTCGTAGATACGCGTGCAGACCCAGGCGTCCGTTGCGGCGTAGAACTGCTGCTTGTCGGTGAGTTGTGCGGCTTCCCAGTTGCTCAGGCGCTGGGCTTTGGATACCCGCTGGCCGAGTACGATCGCCGAAAGTTTGCGCAGGCTTTTCTCTTCGATGCCCCACTCTCCGGCGAGCTCCTGAAGATCCACGAAGCCCGCTTCCTGAAAGTGCCGGATGTTGTGCAGTGCCCGCAGGTCGCCCTTTACATCGGCGCCGATTTTCAGGATCTCCTTGTTTTCGAGGATTTTGACGATGGCTTTGTCGAGAGGAATCTTGCAGAGCCGGAACAGGAAGCTCTGTTCCGGCGAGGAGAGTTGCAGCAGTGCGACCCGATTGACGACGCCCGCCCGGAACGAAGGCCGGGTTTCGGTGTCGAACCCGATGACGGGCTGTGCCGCCAGGTAGCGGCAGGCCTCCCTGAGCCTCGGTTCCGAGTCCACGACGACGATCGGGCCCCGGAATTCGATGGCCGGAAGCAGAGCGGCCTCCTCGTTGCTGATGCTATTTTGAAATGTGATCGGTTTGTTCATGAAATCGCGCAAAGTTACCGATTAATCGTGACTTTTCCATCCGGGAGTATGGAAATTTTGCCTTCGCCGCTCAATTTGCGCAGGAGCTCGGCGATTTGTGCCGGATCGGATCGGAGTGCAGCGACGATTTCCCGGGGATCGAGAGCGTCGTTGCGGAGCAGCTCCAGAACGGTCTTTTTCGAGGCTTCCGCCTGCGGAGCGCGGGCGGCGCGTTTGCGGGCGAGGCAGAGGTCGCAGATGCCGCACTCCCGGGGCTCCGGCACTCCGAAATAGGCTTCCAGGAAGGAGCTGCGGCAGCCGGTTTCCGCCGTGGCGTAGGCGAGCATCCGCTCGAATCGTTCGCGGGTCTGTTTCCGGCGCTGCTGGTACGATTCGGGGGAGATGTAGAGATCGGCGGTGGGGAGCCGTTCTTCGTCCATGTAGAGGAGCGGCGAGCGGTTCGAGGGGATGTAGCGGATCACGCGCAGTTGCCAGAGCCGTTTCAGCAGGTCGTGCACCTTTTCGGGCGTATAGCCGCTCCAGGTCGCTATTTCCGTTTCGTCGATGGGGCGGAAGTCGGTGAAAACCCCTTCGTACAGACGCAGCAGAACACGGATGATGTGGTCCAGATCGTCGCGGATCACCCGCAGGCGGTAGAGATCGTCGCGGCTGACGCAGAAGAGGATGCGCGCGGGGTTGGCCGCTTCGTCCATGAGGGTCATGTAGCCGTTCTGACTCAGGATCTTCAGGGCGTTCTGTACCAGACCCGTATAGAGGTGCTCCCGGGTGCAGAAATCGCGCAGGTTGAACAGAAAGGAACTTTGGGCACCGTCGCCGATGGCGATCTGGAGGTAGCTGCAGATTTTTTCGTAGATCGAACGGATCTTTTCGAGCGGCGGGTAGTCCGCTTCGAAGCGTTTGGCGATGCGTTCCGCATCGTCGGAAGAAATCAGCAATACGGCATAGCTGCGCCGCCCGTCGCGTCCGGCACGTCCGGCCTCCTGATAGTAGCTTTCGAGCGAGTCGCACATCGTATAATGTACCACGTAGCGGACGTCGGGCTTGTCGATCCCCATCCCGAAGGCATTGGTAGCGACCATGACGGGGGTACGCCCCGAAATCCAGGCTTCCTGCCGCATCGAGCGCTCGGCGTGTCCCAGCCCGCCGTGATAATATTCTGCGGAGATACCTTCGTCGCGCAGGAAAGCCGCGACCTGTTCGGCTCCTTCGCGGGTGCGGACATAGACGATGCCGGAACCGCCGACGTTGCGGATGATCCGCAGGAGCTGTTCGTTTTTGTCGTCGGTATGGCGCACGGCATAAGAGAGGTTGGGACGCGAAAAATCGCTGCGCAGCAGATGGGGTTCCGCGAAGCGCAGCTTTTCCATGATGTCGTCCGCGACGCGCGGTGTGGCCGAGGCCGTGAGAGCCAGCACGGGGACGCCGGGAATCCGCTCGCGCAGCTCGGCGATCCGCAGGTAGGAGGGCCGGAAATCGTAGCCCCATTGGGAGATGCAGTGGGCCTCATCGACGGCGAGAAGCGATACGTTCATTCGCTGCACCCGCAGGCGGAAGGCCTCGGATGCGAGCCGTTCGGGAGCGACGTAGAGGAATTTCACGTCGCCATAGACGCAGTTGTCCAGGTCGATGTCGATCTGCCGGGCCGACAGGCCCGAATGGATCGCCAGAGCACGGATGCCCAGCTTGCGGAGCCGATCGACCTGGTCTTTCATCAGGGCGATCAGCGGGGTGACCACGATGCATACGCCCTCCGAAGCCAGTCCCGGAATTTGATAGGTGAGCGACTTGCCGCCGCCCGTGGGCATCAGGGCCAGCGTATCGCGTCCGGCGAGCACCGAGAGGATGACCTGTTCCTGCACGGGGCGGAACGTGTCGAACCCCCAGTAGCGCTTGAGCAGCGCTGCGATCTGTTGCCGTCTGTTCGGTGCTGTCGATTCCATATACACAAAGGTAGTGTTTTTGGCTTTTACCCGAGCCCGGAGGGGATAAAAAGTGCGTCATATTAGGTTTCTCGAAATATTTTCCTATATTTGCACGTTGAAGAAGAAAACCGACCGATGAGAATCAAAGAGGAATATAAGGTCCGTGAAATGGCAGGCGAGCATATCGTGGTGATGCAGGGCCGTTACGGAGTGGATATGACCAAAGTGATTGCATTGAACGAAACCTCGCTCTGGTTGTGGAACCGGTTGCAGGGACGTGAGTTCGGTACCGACGATGTCCGCGATTTGCTCCTCGGCGAGTACGACGTGGATGCGGAAACCGCCGAGCGCGACGCCCAGGCGTGGGTCGCCCGGCTCAAAACGTGTAATTTAGTCGAAGAATGAGCGTAAAGCTGCGCAGATATATGTCCGTGTGGATGCTGCTGGTCGCCTACTGTTTCTCGGTAGGAGCAGCGGCATACGCCGTACTTTCGTGCCACTGTATGGGGCAGGAGAAAGGCGAGGTGCATATATGCTGCCGGGGTTGCGACATCCATACCGAATGCGATTCGCATTCGGCCGGTTTTAAGGCCGTTTGCTGCGGAGTGGATCACTCCAAGGTGTCGGAGCTATATACTTCCGTATCGTCTTCCCAATGGGAGCGTGATACGAAGGTCATGATCGTCGATCTTCCTGCCATATTGGCAGCGGAGATGACGGCGATTCCGTTCGATTCCGTTCATTGGGCGACGGTTTCTGAACGTCTCTGTCTGGCCCATAGCACGGTCCATCTTCTCTCTTCCGGACTGCGTGCTCCTCCCGTTTTCGTGTAACGACGCATGAAAAAGTGCAGTGCCTGCGTGTACTGTGTTTTTCCTGCAACAGGCCGGTTGCCCGATTTGCAACCGGATTGCAAGAATGGAATATTATTTTTGCATCATGTTTACACAATCAACGGAAAATCAAATGAAATTCAAGTATTTAGCAGTATTAGTCTTTTTTGTTGCATCGGCATTCGGCGCGGCTCGGGCTCAGAATGTCAAAGGTGTCGTATATGGAGCCGACACGGACGAGCCGCTGATCGGTGCATCGGTGTACTGGGCCGGAACGACGGTGGGAACCGGTGCCGATGCCGAAGGAAATTATACCATACACCGGGTTAAGGGATACGATATGCTGGTCGCCGGCTTCGTCGGATATACCAGCGATACGATTCGCGTCGAGAGCGGCGTGGAGCGGGTCGATTTTCATCTGTCGAACGACGGGGTGGAACTCGAGGAGGTCGTGGTGAACAGTACGCTGGGCGGTAACTACGTGAAGCGGGACGGCATTCTCAAAGGGGAGATGATCTCCTTCGCGGGCCTCTGCAAGATGGCTTGCTGCAACCTGGCCGAGAGTTTCGAGAACTCCGCTTCGGTGACAGTCGGTTACAGCGACGCCATTTCGGGTGCGCGTCAGATCAAAATGCTCGGTTTGGCCGGCACTTACACCCAAATATTGGATGAAAACCGTCCGATCATGCGCGGCTTGAGCGCTCCCTACGGCTTGAGCTATACGCCGGGCATGTGGCTCAATTCGATCCAGGTGTCGAAGGGTATTTCGTCCGTGACTGCCGGACATGAGGCCATCACCGGACAGATCAACCTCGAGCACCGCAAACCGACCGACGACGAGCGGCTGTTCATCAACTTCTACCTTGACGACGAACTGCGTCCCGAGCTGAACCTTTCGACGGCGCTTCCTGTAACCAAGGATAAGAAATTATCGACGATCCTCCTGTTGCACGGATCGTTGGACACCCATTTGCTGGGCGACATGGACGACAACGGCGACGGATTTATGGATCTGCCGAAAACCCGCCTGGGAGCGGTTGCAAACCGCTGGCTTTATACGGCCGACAACGGCGCGCAGGTGCGATGGGGTTTCAAGTATCTGGCGGAAAATCGCCTGAGCGGTCAGAAGCACTACAAGGCTTCGATGCGTGAAGAGATGGATACCGACTGGGACAAGGGGGCCATGTACGGCTCGCAGATCAAGAACCGCGAGCTGAACGCCTACTTCAAATTCGGTATGCCGGTCGGTCCCGGTGTCTATGACGAGGACCAGCAGGACGAGCTTCGTTCGAACATCGCTTTCGTGGCCGATTACGACCGCTTCCGCGAACGGGCCTACTTCGGGCTCAACGATTACGACGGTACGGACAACATGGTTTCGCTGAACATGATGTACAACCACTATTTCTCCTTCCGTCATTCGCTGATCGTCGGCGTGCAGTCGCATCTGCAATTCCTTGACGAGTCGCTGCTCAACCCGACGCCGTGGCTGGATGCCGCCGGAGCCTGGAATCTCGACCGTCAGGAGAACGAGGTAGGCGCCTATGCCGAATATACCTACACGATCAAGGACAAGCTCTCCGTAGTTGCGGGCATACGCGGGGACTACAACGGTTATTACGATAAGTTCTACGTTACTCCGCGCGGTCATATCAAGTGGAACATCACCCCGACGACGATCCTGCGCGGTTCGGCCGGGCTGGGTTATCGTTCGACCAACGTCATCACCGACAACATCGGTATGCTGGCGACCGGACGGCAGATCGTGATCCCCGATTTCGATGGCTTCAACCGGCTGGGAGCCGCCGCTGTGCGCGGACCTCTCAATCCCGGCTCTGCTTACGGGGGATATACGACCTGGATGGTCGCAGACGGCGGTGCGGGCAATTTCAAAGCGCTCAACCGGATGGAGAAAGCCCTCACCGCAGGCGGTAGCCTGACGCAGATTTTCACGCTCGTGAAAGAGGAGGACGCGACGTTGAGTTTCGACTACTTCCGCACGCAATTTTATAATTCGGTGATTGCCGATCAGGAGTATTCGCCGAACGACATTTATATTTACAGCTCGGACAAACGCTCCTTTACCGATACTTATCAGGTCGATTTTTCGTGGACTCCGGTGGAGCGGTTCGATATTTTCGCTACGTACCGCTATACGAACAGCCGTATGACGATCGATCGTCCGGACGGCAGTACGGCGCTCGTGGAGCGTCCGCTGGTAAGCCGTTACAAGGCGCTGCTCAACTTGCAGTATTCGACCCGCTACAACCGCTGGGTGTTCGATGTGACGGCTCAGCTCAACGGTCCTTCGCGCCTGCCGACCCAGACGGGCGACCTGGCCGATTCCGAGATGTCGCCGACGTATCCGATGTTCTTCGCGCAGGTGACCCGCAAAGTCGGCAAGTTCGATATTTACGTGGGCTGCGAGAACATTCTCGATTATAAGCAGAAGCACCCGATTCTGAATGCGGACGATCCTTTCTCGGCGGGTTTCAACTCGTCGGTGATCTGGGGACCTCTGATGGGGCGCAAGTTTTATGCGGGATTGCGTATCAATTTTTATTGATTGAAAGAACGAATTAAATTAGTTATACGACGATGAAAAAAATGATTTTGTGCTGCCTCGTGGCAGTATTGGGATGCGGGGTGTTCGCCGTGGAAGCGAAGACGCCGCAGAAGAAGGGCGAGATCGTTACTACGGTGTTCACCATCGATATCGATTGCGAAAGCTGTGCGGCCCGCATTATGAACAACGTGCCGGTAATCGGCAAGGGGATCAAGGATATTCAGGTCGATGTTCCCTCGAAAGAGGCGACCGTGACCTATGACAGTGCCAAGACCTCGCCCGAGGAGCTGATCAAAGGATTCGGAAAGATCCGGATCAAGGCGGAAGAAAAACCTGGTAAATAGTTATATATGGGTTAGTTAATTTGGATGGAGAGCCGGGGTTCCGAAAGGAATCCCGGCTTTTTTCGATCGGCGAACGTCCCCTCAGGGAAGAGGTACCCGATCGGAGCAAAACGGACGGAATGCATCCGTAAATAAAGGAAGAGCACGCGTCGTACCATTGGTATTTTAGAACTTTTCCGCGATCTTTGAGGCGGCAATACCCCACAGCGTGTTGTGTATTGGAAAACATTCACTAACTTTGCGGTGCCGTCCCCGCGGATGGCGACATATTGTTTAGTGAAAGTGTTTCGCTAATCCTTGACAGTAAAATTTGGCGATTTTAAGGAAACAAGGGTAGGCAATACAGACACTCGTCACCGTGTATAGGCATATATCGTTCCCGATATATTCTATTCGGTGTGGGGTATTGTTTATTTGTTTCCGGGCTACGCCAAATGCCTACTGTCGGATAAACGAACGACTCCACACTTGAACTGAAATCTGTAATTTACTATTTTATAGTCAAGAATATTCTGTCAAAATCAAGCCAATGCAAAGTCGAACTATCATAGGCAAGACTACATTGCGTTCCCTATCATCCCATGGGAATCTTGCTTTCGGCTCAATATTTGGTTCTCGTACCTTAATCCATGTATCAAATAAGTATATTGCCTCTTCCTCTGAAATGTTTAAAATTTCTTGGCGTGAAAGGGCTGACTTAAGAGCATTTTTATCATTTGATTCTACAAGATAGGATAGGGCGGCATTAAATCTAACTTCAGCGACAAGAGGAAGTGCGAGTTGGTTTATATTTGAATTATATGTTATTGATTTTGTCCTTATGCTTCGGTTATAAGATAGTAACGACCAGTTCCGACATATTTTTCGATATATCCGCGTAAACCTGAATTCCAAAATGTCCCATGAGTAGCAATGTTGAAACCATGGGTATGTGTCATTCCTGCCTTTTCTTCATTTTTAATTTCTTTTAAGCACAATTCGTAATACTTCTTAAATCGGAACTTTATTTATATCTTGATTCTGTCTTCTATTGTATTTGCGCAATACAAGATCAGGATGTCCCAGAAGTCGTGGATGATTCAGCCTATACCGAAATCCATGGCCAAACAAGAACTTCCGTACCAGCAATTCCGGGTTTGTATTTTTACCTTTTATTGCTGACATACAACGGTGCCTCTGCTCTTTGGTCTGTTTGTCCATATCAAAATAGAGAACAACATATCATATTCTATCAAAGAATCCCTCGTATTTTTCATCTATAATCTTCCACTCTCCCATTTTACGTCTTCTGATACGAGTTATCTTGCCAAGTTCTTGCAGCCGTTTCAGATACTTCTGAATCTGGCGTGTGGACAACCCTATGCTCTCTGCCGTCTGTCCTGCCCTGATTTGCGGATTTTGGGAAATCAGTTTGTAAATCTGGCGACTTGTTTTTATGAACTCTTTTGCGAACTTGGATGGCTCTTTTACGTCTACCTCTCCATTGCCTTTTACGAGCTCTTGCATCAAAGGACTGCCACTGGGCGTAATTTCCCCAGTAACTTTATCCTTAAAATTCAAATTCCAAAGGGTTACATGGAACTCGGAAGCATTGGTGGTAAATTCAGGTGCACGGTAGCCTGCAAGATGTTCATAAGATTTATAGGCATTGATAATTTTCTTCATTTCACTGCCTCGTCTTTTCATAAGTCCTAACCGACTGAAGAAATCTGCCAATAACGGATTCCTTCTTTTAGATGGCACGGTAAGGGGATTTTGCTGCTGAATAAGCCTCCTGTCCATCATACCTTCGGGAGAGTAGATTTTCAACCGGTCATCATACATATCATCTGATTTCACTTCCCATCTGCATATAGTCCCGATGAATGATTGCGTTCGCTATCGCTTCTGTTACGGCACGTTCGGGATAATCCGGCAATTCTTCTCGATGATCACTCTCTTTCCACCATTTCTTCCGGGAATTGTTCCGCACAAAAGATACGGCATATTGCAACTGGCCGATTACGAACCCTCTGGGACAACATCGTCTATCGCTTCGCCCAAGCCGCTGGGTATATCCAAACCGTTCCATCGAGTACAGAATATGCGTGACTGTTGTACTGGAGATTCATTAGCTAACAATGCCCCGGTATTTGTCAAATTACCATTTTTGGTCACTTGGACATTTGGGGTGATGGGAGGGCGACAGTCAAGCGTGAGGACAGCCTTTTGGACGAGTCGCCCGCAGCGTTTGATCTGTAACAGCCGGAGGTCGTATATTCCGGCTGCGGTGCTGCAGGTCAGTAGCGCCGTTTGATATATTCATCCAGCAATTTCTTCCGATGTTCAGGACTGATTCCGCTTGGTATCCTCACCTTGGATTTCAGGTCAGAAAACAAGCCTTCAAGTGCATTGTTGGTATTCAGAAGTCCTGTTTCGGATGGTCATAGAAAGTCTATAATAGCGGCATATTTCGTTTTACACTAAGGTAGGCGCTACGAAGCCAGGTCTCATGTAGGGAGGAGTTTTACGCTTAATTCTCTTGTCTTGGACTCGTTCATTGACGATATCTTTGTACTTTTCATACCAATCATTGAAAGCGCCAACAAAGCTTTCCTTGTTCATCTTAGTGATATTATTTGCTAGCTTCAATTGCTCTGCATATGATTCTATATCAAGGTCTTGGTTAGATGTCTGCGAGCTGTCAGGATCTGATGGAATTGACACATCAGGACCTTAATAGGCTTTAGCGCCTGAGGCAAACCTTTCATCCCATCTATTACAACTCCATATATCTTGAACCCCTTGCTCTTAAGCCATTCAATACCTTCAACATAGTAGGCTATCGTTTCGTGAGTCACATACTTATGCCACAGAACGACGCCTATTAGAGCGTCACGAACAACCATCAGACCAAAGTTCCTGTCCCAGTAAGTGATGTCCATCTGTATAGTCACTTTCTTGTACTTTGCAATCTTGTAGACGTATCTCATACTTTCAAGATCACAGAGGATAGTTTTCTCTGAAATGCCATGCTTAAGGGCGAGTTGATTAAGCGTTTGTTTGCCCTCTACACAGTCGGTTATTACCTGTGATTTATCTCGGCGAATGCCATCATCAAAACGACGCCACAATCGTTACATTTATACCGTTGACTGCGGACCCTTAGGCCATTCCTGATCACATTTTTAGAACCGCAGAAAAAGCATTTTTTCAATCATACCAATTAAGATGCTTGCAAATAAATGAAAATCAATTTATTGTGTGTATTCTGTTGCCCGGAAAGCCTTTTTTTTCCCCCCCCGTCGAATTTTCAGAACTCCCCGCGGCTTGGCGATCGCCGGGCTTGTCATATCGTGTATCGCGTTGATCGTTTTGATTATCTTGGTGAGTGCGATCGCTTCCCTGGTGTAATCATTTCAGTTGGTATGAAGAAAGAGTATCCTTCTGTTCAGGATACTCTTTCTTGTATTGGCGATACTTGAAGCTTTAATATCTCCGGTTTTTCAATTCCGGATACAGTTTGTCGAACGGCGAAAGATCGCTCTAATCCGGTGCATCGAGCATTATGT